>Ga0180434_10000194_pt1 | contig 94281 bp, 93 predicted proteins | sample SS_ome_7_FD_132453 | JGI IMG/M metagenome (GOLD analysis project Ga0180434, IMG submission 132453) | Hypersaline lake sediment archaeal communities from the Salton Sea, California, USA - SS_1_D_2 metaG | ecosystem: Environmental > Aquatic > Non-marine Saline and Alkaline > Hypersaline >... | reverse complement strand
TTTCCTCGATTCCAGAGGGTCTGCCCGCGGTGATGACAATCACACTGGCAGTCGGTGTTAAAAGGATGGCAGACCGAAACGCGATCATCAGAAAATTACAAGCGGTTGATACGCTTGGGGCTGCCACAGTCATTGTCTCAGATAAAACAGGCACACTGACAACTAACCAGATGACGGTTAAGCAGATTTATTCAAACGGTGAGGTTATTGACATTAGTGGTGTTGGGTTTGTACCTGAGGGTGAATTTACAACCTCAAACCAACCTTATGAAATAAAAAAGGGTTCCCCGGTATATTGGACATTAGCAGGCAGTGTCCTCTGCAATGATGCGCGTTTGCATTTCAATGAAGAAGATCATGGAAATGAATGGTCTATCCGAGGAGATCCAACGGAAGGTGCCTTAGTAGTCGCGGCACAGAAAGCACAAATTTATAAAGATGAAATGGAAGATAAATATCCGCGCTGGGATGAGATTCCGTTTGATTCGCACAGAAAATATATGGGCACGTTCCATAAAAACTCCAATTCTGAATATTTCGCTTATCTAAAAGGAGCACCGGAAGAAGTTTTAGACTTTTGCACGAGTATATTGACGGATGAAGGAAAACAGGATTTAGACGATGACTGGCGGTCAAAAATCTTAGCCCAAAATGAAAAGATGGCAAAGAACGCAATGCGTGTGCTGGCAGTCGCCTATTGCGATGAGAGAAAGGATAATTTAGAAAAATTAAAACAGGATATGACAGCCGGGAAAGATTGTCTTTCATTTGCCGGCCTGATCGGCATGATCGATCCTCCACGCAATGAAGCCAAAAACGCTATCGATGTGTGTAAACAAGCAGGGATCAAAGTCATCATGGCAACAGGGGACCATCCAGTTACTGCCAAAGCCATCGCGCACGACTTGAATATGTTGCCGAAAGAGGGGAATGTCTTAACCGGAGCACAGATCGAAATAATGGAGGAGGAAGAACTAGACCGCGCAGTGGAAGAAACTGCGGTTTTTGCCCGGGTTTCACCAGCCCACAAATATCGATTAGTTGAAGCACTAAAACGAAATGGCCATGTTGTTGCCATGACGGGTGATGGAATAAACGATGCACCGGCGCTGAAGACAGCACAGGTTGGGGTCGCAATGGGCATTGCCGGGACGGATGTCGCCAATGAAGCGTCCGAAATGGTGCTTACAGATGACAATTTTGCTAGCATTGTCAGCGCGATAGAAGAAGGCCGAGTAGTTTTTAAAAACATCAGGAAGGTAGTTAAATTTCTTATTTCAACCAACTTCGGTGAGGATATTGCCATATTAGCTTCAATGCTGATATTTCCGGGTTTGGGGCTAATTTTCACACCGGTACAGATCTTGTGGGTTAATTTGGTCACTGATGGCATTCTGGACATAACGATCGCAATGGAGCCAAAAGAAAATGACGTGATGCGTGAAAAGCCGCGACCTGTCAATACAAACATCTTAAACAAGGAAATTCTGATCAATACTGCCTTCGTTGCTGTAATAATGGCGGCAGGCACGATCTTTATGTTCGCAAGAGGATATGCATATGATGGAATAAAATATGCACGTTCCATTTCTTTTGTTACGCTGGCTATGTTTCAGGTTTTCAATGCTCTCAATGTCCGTTCAAGAACGAAATCGGTATTTAAATTGGGATTTTTCTCGAATAAATATCTCAACATAGCAATACCTGTATCGATATCGCTCTTAATCGGAACGATCTATATTCCTTTCATGCAGAGGATCATGCAAACTGTGCCATTGTTACCGAACGAATGGATCATTATTGTGCCGATCGCAAGCACCATTTTTGTTTTTGAAGAGCTGCGAAAATGGCTGGTTTCCCGAAGCTAAGAAAAAATATTTCGATTTTCCTTATTCGTGGCAATTCGTGTGCAATTTGTAAACAAATTGGGCGGGAATTTTGGCCTAAACAATAGGCACAATGGACGCAATAACACACTGGGGACACCTTTGCTGTTGAATGGGGTGCAAGCGGTCGGAGGTTTCCTCTCCGGGGATCAGATTTCGACCACGATCTTATGGCCCTGGCTGAACCACTGTGCCCACACAATTCTTACGCAAGTCTAATAACAACGCAGTATTTATACATTTTCGAGATGTTAAAATAAACATACTTACAAAAAAACAAATTCTAGGAGGATATTAATGGCATTTACTTTAGAAATTGGCGCGGAAGCGCCTGACTTCAATCTCCCGGCAACGGACGGTAACCATTATCAACTTTCCGATTTCAAAGAAGCAAAGGTTTTGGTTGTGTTTTTTACCTGCAACCATTGTCCTTATGTGATCGGATCAGATGAAGTGACCAGGGCGACTGTTGAGAAATTTACTCCTCAGGGCGTTCAATTTGTGGGAATCAACTCCAACAGTAAGAACACTTATTCCGATGATGACTTTGCACATATGGTGGCCAGGATGAAGGAACATCACTTCCCCTGGATTTACCTGTATGACGAAACGCAGGAAGTCGCTCTGGCTTATGGCGCCCTACGAACCCCCCATTTCTACGTTTTTAATCAGGATCGGAAACTCGTGTACACCGGGCGTGGGGTGGATAATCCCCGTGAAACAGATAAAATGACAACTAACGATCTGGAACGCGCGCTGGATGAATTATTGGCTGGAAAAGATATCAGCGTTCCTGTTACCAATCCGATCGGCTGCAATGTGAAATGGGAAGGAAAGGACGCCCATTGGATGCCTGCAGAAGCCTGCGATTTGGTTTTCGATTAAACTACAAAATAGTTAACGCTTCTTAGGTTGGATTTTACTTTTCACCTTCACCACCTGCAGAATCAATGGACCAATTTGACGCGGTACGATGCTATGATCATACTCGCCGTTGATTGAAGTAAAGGTGGCCGATGGATTCCCCTCCCGGGGACAAACTTTCGGTTCCGTAATCCTTTTGCCCGGACACTATTCAATCAGATTACCTCTTACATTTATGATTTGGGTACCGTATAGCGAACAACTCCATTTTCCATGCAGCAATTCAAAGTATCTTATATTTTGATATCCATCGAACTCAGCTTAATAGGTTGGACTATCACAGGCACTGGACCATATTTTGGTACCAGGTGATTATTTTTTATTTTCCTGCCTAATAATTACGATTTAAGAGAAATAAGGTCACGGCTCACATTGATTTAAGCCAGTATTCCAGGAACATCCTCCAAATCCTTCAGGGTCGCTGGTGCAGGTGGAAAAATCGGGGTAATCATGGCAGGCAGAATAGGCAGGGGGTTTCGGTTTCTCTTTCTCGGGCTGTTCTTGCTCGGGTTCTTCTTCTACTTCTACATCTACTACTTCTTCTTTCTCTTTCCCGTAGATAACTGGGACCTCTTCAAGATTCCCACACAGCTCAACCAAATTATCCCAAACCCAACACGTTCCGCCAGAGGAACTGTATTCAATCTCCCACCAAGAACCAGAACCACTCATCGCTGTTATTGGGAATGACTGCCCTGGTTCCAGGTTGGTTACTGTTCCATAGCCTGTTCCGGGGCCGGAACGGCAGAATGGGTAACCCAAAGCAGCGGCCCTTGGGACAGTACACTCTTCGTTTTCATCCAATTCGGTACCTTCAGCAACAACTTCCGTTTCAGATGGAAGTGCTTCATCCACGATCACGGTCACCTGGTTGGATACCACATTGTTACCCACCCCACTCACCATCGATGTTTGCAGTGAATATGTGCCGGGATTGGCAGGTGTCCAGGTCTGGTACAGATTAGCTTCCGTAAATGCGCTCTGAAATGAATCGGTGCGGTACATTACCCCATCCACCAGCAAAGAGATGGTTGGTGTGGAAATGGCGCCGCTTACCTCAGATTTTATCTCCACCAATTCACCGACGGAAAAATGTTGATTGTCAAATGGGATCGTGATCATCATCGCCGTCGCGGGCGGACTTTCCGGCGCGTTCCTGGTGTTGAGCTCGACTACATCACACCCAGGTAAAAGAAAAACAAGAAATAACGTTATGAGAATAAATATTTGTTTCTTTTTCATCAGATTACCTCGTCTCCTGCCAGTCAAATGTGGTTAGATTTGGATCTGCGCTTGGTGCTGGAATGCGGATATTGATCTTATGCTGTTGTGATTTCACACCATCCGCTGAAACGGAATAGATCAGGTATTCATAGACACGGTTGGGCAGCACATTGGGCCGGAAATGGGATGTCTCGGTCGGTAAGAAAGTGTACATGTTTTCATTGATCCCGTACCATTCGTATTCTTTTTCAATCAGTACTATCTGGTCGATCGGCAAACGCTCTACGAAATCTACAGGGATCTCCCAGCTGACTGTCAGGCAGCGTTCGCTTTGTGGACAGTTGCTGGTTGTATGCAGTGAGACAAAATCTGGCCGCTTAACACCGCATAATTGGGACACAAAACTTGTTGGCGTTCCAGGAGTTTTACTAAAATCAGCTGCCTGCAAAACCGGGATAATTTCCAATTCTCCGAGACCGCAATAATGCAGGGTTATCGTGTCTGTGCGTTCAGCACCATTCTCATAGGTTTCATCAGTAAATGGTCCAGGACAATGGCGCTGGTCGCGGTCATCCCCGATCCAAGCGTAAATATAAGGGTCTTCTACGTCTGTTTCCATACATGGGGGAATTGTTAGCTGCAGGACCATACGAGGAACACTGTTGTTTGCATAATCCTGCGAAATCACTTCGGCGCGTACATCATCAAAAGTAGTGGGAACGCATTCCCCATCAATATCAGGCTGCTCCTCCACCATGATGAATCTGCCATCAAAGATCGGATTGACCTGGAAGACGCCATCAATATTGACGGCCAGGCCATCCAGAAATGCATCCGGCAGGTTCACATTAGGCGCATCTTCAGCGATCCCGGGCCCTTCGCCAGCTGGCGCATCACCCGACAGTTCGATCAGCTGATTGTGTCCGGCGGAATCCTGCCCGATTGTATCGACTGCTGTAGCGATGATGTTGTAATCGGCGCCGTCCGCCAAAAAGGACGGGACAGTTAGTTCACATGGAGAAAGTGCGCCGCAGGCATGTTCAACCTGAATTGGTATATCCTGGTTAACGCTGGAATAAGCCGCAATAAAGATGCGGTCCACGCCAATATCGTCTACAGCTGTAACCATTACTTCTACATCGACGCCCTGCCCGGCGCGCTCGAAAGAGACATCAAAAAAAGTGATCTCCGGTGGCTGGTCGCTGACCTCCGGCCTTTCAAAGTCATTATCAGGGATACCATCCCCCTGTTCTTCAAATCCAACATCGGGTATATCATTTTCATCATTTTCCTGTTCTTCTAACCCAATGTCTGGTATTTCGTCGGCGCTGTCGGCTGCGCTGTCATTCCCAGCGTCAGATGTTCCTCCTCGGCCATCCCCGCCTGCTGCATGCGCAATCCCGATTGTTTCCGCCTGCGCGAGGGAAGCATTTACTTCTGATTGGCTTAATCCCTCCGAAACCACCACAACGGGCATCACAGCTGGTTCACTGATTCGCCCGTTCTGCCCGACGGCGGTGAAAGCAGCGGTGTAAGTCCCGGTTTTTTCTGGCGCCCATGGAAAAGTGATCAGCATTTCCTCCGTAGTGTTTGATTGCGCGTATTTCTTACCCGTATCCTTGCCATTGATAGTGAAATCCACATGGTGCAGATCATCATCACTGCGTGCCATAACTGTGAATGCGATGCCTTCAGAAAGGTCGATGGTCATGATCCTTTCCGGTTGCAGGATAACAATCTCCGGATTCGCGAAGATGGAATTCTGCAGGTAATAGATCAAACCACCGCATAGGGCAAGGGACACTCCCAAGGATACAAGAACAAATATCTTCCATCCTTTTTTTGTCTTCATCCGATTCCCTCCAATGCTTTATGAATAGTATAGAGCGAATTAGAATGAAATACAATAATGCTGATATCGGAAAAGAGCTCTTCCTGAAAGTTTGCCATGAGGGAAGCCCAATGCAAGCAATGTAAAATATTCTGGCTATATATTTCACCCTCTTTCAGTTATCAGAAAAACTTAGTAATCAGAATCAAATAATCAGTGTGCACCGTGTGGAGATATATTTATTAAGCATCGAGCAGGTTGCCCGGTTGATATTTTTTTGATTATGGATAAAGGTCATCGTCCACAGATCCCTTATCCTCTTTCATGCCTTTCGAACTTAAAAAATAAAAAGATGGGAACCATGGAACCCAAATATCGTTTTTTCAACGGCGAACCCCTGGTGTTTGGCAGTGGGTTGATGATCTTTTTTTCACGGTATTTATTCTGTCAATAAAGGTCCAACATATGTGTCATTTCTCAGTTTTCCCATTTGTCTTTCCTGGCCCTGACGATTGGTCAGTTTGGTTCCTGGTTTGCATTATTTGCATTGTGGCTGTTGATCCCAAACTAAACCTTTAATGCGTGGTCGACAGGCGCGTTGTATTTATTCGCCTGCCTGTATGGTTGGGCAGAGATCTATTGCGCTGCAAAAAATCGGAAGAATGAGAAACGAGAGAATAACTTTCCCACATTTGATAGATGGATCAGATTTCAGAATCTGCTATTAATGCTATTCATGCCACTGGCTGCCAGCCTGACTTATCCCATCTATACTACCTGTCAGATTTATTTTTACAATACTGGATCTTCTTATGGGTGCTGACCATCAGGAGCGTGGCATTTTTCAATATCAGTATTATCCGTCGATTTTAAACGTGCGGCTATTTCACCGCCAGCACCGGGCAGGGCGCCAGACTGATGACTTTGTGAATCTGGCTGCCCAACAGCAACCCGCGCAGGCTGCCCAGACCGCGCGTACCCATCACGATCAGATCGCAATTACGGGTTTCAGCCACATTAATGATGCTTTCCGCGGGGGAGGCGAACAGCAGCTTTTCATGCACACTGATGTCCTCGCCGATGATATTTTTTGCAAGCTGCATCAATTCATCACCGGTGTTGGTGCGCATCATGATCAACTCATTCGAATAGGGTTTGCCCAGTTCAGTCGGAATAGGCTCAACGACAACCACTAGCCAGATTTGCGCTTCTTTTTCCTGGCGTGCCATTTCCGCGGCAACTTTTGCTGCTCTCTGGGCGTGTTCGGAACCGTCAAATCCAAGTAAGATACGCTCAAACATCGTGGTCCTCCAATATAAATAATGCCAATGGATGGTGATAATTGCGATTCTTATTTTCAGTATAGCATGGTATGGGGGAGTGACCATTTCATTTGCAACTATGCAACGTGACCGGATGGTTTGTTTATTATTTTCGTTCTGTATAGTGTTTGCTGCACCGCTTTGTTCTTTTGCGGTCAGGATCCGGACCGCGTTGGCTGCGATGTGTTTCGGTTTCCCGCAATTTCGCGATGAGATGCTCGGATGTGTAACAGCGCTTTCCCGCCATTGATAACCCTCAATTGAGGCCTTAGAACTATCATGGTATCTGGATCAGTATTTGGGGCACAGGTTCGTACTAAGCCGACACGGTGATGGGCTGTCTTTCTTTTTTTTCATTGATATCGCTCCATGTTCACCTTCATCTATCAATGGATAATCAATCTCATTCATGGGATTGCTCGTAATATATACCCAAATAATGCGAGTTATTTAATTCCTGTCCGTGTAGAATATAGGTATTGTCAAAAACGATGGATGGCGCTTTAAATAATTATGGATGGAAGATAGATTGAACACGCGATGGGTGCGGTTAATATTGGCCTGCAGTTTGCTGGTTTTGATGCTTGCCTGCACGATCCCTTTCCTGGCATACGCTGAACTGGATCAGCCGGCCATCCAGCAGGAAACGGCTACTCCCACCGCAACGCAGACCCCCATCCCTACCGAGACGCCTACCCCAACACCCGACTCCACTGCTATCTACCAGGTCACGCAAACCGCTGAGGCGGAAGAGCAGCTGCGTGTCTTTGACCAGTTCATCGCGGATATGAAGAACGGTAATGCTGCCCAGGTGACCGGTATTTATGTGGAGAACGTTCTGGCGCTGGCGGTGGTGCAGCAGCCACCTGGAAATGCGGGATTTGTCAGCACGATTGATGATGTTATCACCTATTTTCTATATCCCTGGCAGAAAGCGGGCAACCATGGATTGCTGGCGCATAATTACCTGGCCGGCCGTTATTTCTTCGATGTGGGCTATGGCGATATTATCACACTGGTGTTCGGCGATGGCTATTACGAAGACTTTGAGGTTACCCAGATCAAGGAGTACCAGGCGCTGCAGCCAGACAGCCCATACAGCAATTTTATTGACTTGGAAACAGGCGAGCAAAAGACGGTCAATACGGTATTTTTCGATGTGTATATGGGCGCTTATCACACCACGTTACAAACTTGTATTGCCAAGGGCGCAGAGGGTGAGTGGGGACGTCATTTTACACTTGCACCGCCATTATAAACACATACGGTTTAAATTAAAATAGTGCCTGATCAAGCCGGCACTATCATTTATTAATTTATTTGAATTATGCGAATAAGCGCCAGGGCTGTTCAAGGAATTGTGCCAGATGCTGCATGAATTCCGCGGCTTCTGCGCCATCGGTAATGCGGTGGTCGGCGGAGATAGTTGCTTTCATTCGCAGGCCGATATCAAGTTCCCCATCAACGACGACCGGTGTTTCTTTCGCTGAACCGATGGCCAGGATGGCTGCTTCGGGGGGATTGATGATCGCGACAAAATCTTCAACGGCATACATGCCCAGGTTGCTGATCGTGAAAGTGGAACCTTCGATATCCTCATTTCTCACCTTGCCCGCTTTGACCCGCTGAATCATTTGATTAGCTTCCGCAGAGATTTGCGTCAGCGGTTTCTGGTCCGCGTTACGTACCACAACGGTCAGCAGTCCATTTTCAACAGCAACAGCATTTCCGATATGGATATCGCCGTGGCGTGTGAGCTGATCCCCATTCAGGGACGCGTTCAGATTAGGATAGTCCCGCAGTGCCAGCGCGACCGCACGGATGATGAAATCATTCACCGATACATGTTCGTCCTCCGGCAATCCGCTGTTCATCTGCTTGCGGGTTTTCAACAACTCTGCGACATCATACATGCTGGTGATGAAAAAATGGGGTACTGTTTGACGGGATTCGGCCATGCGCGAGCCGATCGCTTTGCGTAGATTACTGAGCGGTACCTGTTCATCGACGCCCGGCTTTACCGTCGCTTTGGGTTTGTTGGCGCGTTTCGCGCTGGCCCCTGTTTGCAGGGCTTTCTCAACATCCCGTTTGACGATGCGCCCGCCCGGTCCCGTGCCTTTTACGCTGGATAGAGAAATGCCTTCTTCTTCCGCGATACGCTTTGCCACGGGTGATGCTTTGATCATTTTATCTTGCGGTGGTTCCTGCTTTTGTGGTTCAGGTTGTTTTTTTGGGAGGGTAGAGTTTTCCGATTTTTCTTTGGTCTCCGTTTTAGATTCCTCTGCATCGGCTACCAGCGCATCGATATCTACCTGTTCGCCTTCTTCAGCCACCACCGCGATGGGCGTACCGACTGGAACAGCAGTACCTTCCGCAATCAGATGCTTATGAACGATGCCGCCGAATGATGATTCAACTTCAACCGTTGCTTTGTCGGTTTCGATCTCTGCCAGCACTTCACCTTTTTCGACCTGATCATTTTCTGATTTGACCCATTTCGCAAGCGTGCCCTCCGCCATGTCAAACCCGAGCTTGGGCATTTCAACAATGTTTGCCATTAACGCATTACCTCCCGTACTGCTTTAACTATATCATCTACCTGCGGGAGAGCCAGCTGCTCCAGGCGCGCATTATAGGGCAGCGGAACCTCTTTCTGTGCGACACGCTGGATGGGTGCGTCGAGATAATCAAACGCTTGTTCGTAAATGCGAGAAGCGACCTCCGCGCCCACACCATAGGATCGCCATCCTTCTTCAGCGATAACGGCGCGATTTGTTTTCTTGAAAGACGCGATGATCGGCTCCATATCAAGCGGCCGCAGGGTGCGCAGGTCAACGACCTCCACTTCAATGCCTTCTTCAGCCAGGGTTGCAGCAGCTCGCATGGAATAATCTACCATCTTGGAGTAGGTCACCAGCGTGACATCGCTGCCTTCCCGCTGTACTTTTGACTTACCAATTGGAATGGTGAAATCATCTTCCGGTACTTCGCCTTTTTGCTGGTATACGGTTGCGTTCTCAATAAACAGCACCGGATCATCAATTCTGATGGCTTCCTTCAGCAGCCCTTTCGCGTCTGCTGGTGTGCCCGGCGCGACGACTTTCAGCCCCGGGAAATGCGCAAAGATCGCATCTGGTGTCTGTGAGTGGGTTGCCGCCAGCTGGCGGCCGCCGCCGCCCGGTGCGCGGATGACCATGGGAATCTTGAATTGCCCACCGAACATGTAATGCATTTTTGCCGCTTCGTTGACAATGTGATCCATGGCTACAAAAGCGAAGTTAATTGTCATCAGCTCAGCTACCGGGCGCATACCGCCCATTGCTGCCCCGATAGCCGAACCAACAATCGCAGCTTCGGCTATCGGGGTATCACGAACCCGTTCGGCTCCAAAATGATCCAAAAAACCTTTTGTTACGGCGTAGGTGCCGCCCCAAACGCCCACCTCTTCACCCTGGATGAATACTTTTTCATCCCGCTCCATTTCTTCCCATAACGCCTGAGAGATTGCTTCACGCATGGTAATAACAGCCATTATGAACCTCCCGCATGTTCTACATATACATGTTCAAAAAGCGCCTCATCCGCGGGTTCCGGACTCTCCTGGGCAAATTGGACCGCGGCTTCGATCTCTTTTAAGACATCGCTGCCAATCTGGTTTAATTCTTCCTCCGTGGCTATTTCTTCTTTGAATAAGAATTTTCTAAAATTATCGATCGGACCTTTCTCGATGAATTTCCTGACCTCCGATTTTGAGCGATAGCGTTCCGGATCGCCCATCGAATGACCGCGGAAGCGGTAGGTGCAAGCCTCGAGAAATTGCGGACCGCTGCCAGCGCGAATGTCCGTTAACCTTTCTTCAACCATTTCCTTCATGGCGATCACGTCCATCCCGTCTACATCGTAGGCTTGCATACCGTACCCGCAGGCTTTTTGGATGATGTCGGATACAGCGGACGCGCGTTCTGGTGATGTGCCCATACCGTAACGGTTATTTTCACATACCCACAGGATTGGCAATTTCCATGCCATGGCGATATTGATCGCCTCGTGGAAAAAGCCGATATTGGTAGCGCCATCGCCAAACATGGCGATCGTGACTGCGTTTGTGTTCTGCATGTGGTTTGAAAGCGCCAGTCCGGATGCGATCGGCAGGTGGGCACCGACAATGGCGTGACCTCCGAAAAAATTCTTATCCACATCCGCCATATGCATCGAGCCGCCTTTTCCTTTTGAGATGCCGGTGGCTTTCCCAAGTAGTTCAGCCATCACCTTATCTGCAGGAATACCGGCATTGATCGCCACACCATGATCGCGATAAGCCGTGATGACCTGATCCTGGGGCTGGCGTGCAGCAAAGATACCCGTGCTGACCGCCTCCTGGCCAATATAGAGATGCAGGAACCCGCCGATATCGCCTTTTTGATAAAGCTCCGCGGCTTTTTCCTCCAGCCTTCGAATAAGTACCATTTGATGATACAGATCCAGATATTCTTTTTTTTGCATAAACCCTCGATTTTATTTTTGATTGTAACCATTAAGTATATTGTTTGTCAAAAAAATATCCGTAAGAAGAATATTAAATTTACTTATCTTGAGCGTGCTTAGCAATCGGCTTTTATTGACGTTGACTACTTATAAAAGTTTTATTTAAAAACACTAAATACAAGAAAAATATGATAAAAATAATAAATATACAAAGGAGAAAAAATGGCTATAGAAACGTTTAAAGCAATATCAAAAAAAGGTGACGGCGGATTATCCGTAGTGAGTGAAACGCGTGGTTTTAAGATTACTATGGATGAGCCCAAATCCCTGGGTGGTACGAATCAGGGTATGAATCCTGTTGAAGGCATATTGGTCTCGTTGGGATCCTGCTTGGTCATTGTCGGCGCGGCTTTTGCCAAGAGCCACGGCATCAACCTGCAGGATATTCGTGTCGAGACGGAAGGCGATCTGGATCCCGATGGTTTTCTGAAGGGTAAAGAAGGAGTCCGCTCAGGTTACCAGGAAGTGCGATTCACGGTAACCATCAAATCAGACGCTCCTGAAGAAAAATTACAAGCGTTCCATAAATTTATGGAAAGCCGCTGTCCGGTCAGTGACACACTGGGGCAGGGTACGAAAGTGATCGCCAACGATCTGGTGATAGAGCGGTAAATTATATCCGTCAGGTGAAAACCTGACGGATTTTTAGAATTATCCTAAATACGACAAATAATACTTTTACTGTGATGGAGACGAATCAATGCGGCGGAGAGTCTTTCGGAAGTGTACGAACGGTTAATAAGCCGGAGTATGCCAGCGCGGTCAAGATCCCCTGGCTGTAGACTGGCGTAGAAAAAAACATTTCAGCTTTTCCCATGTTTTCTGAAGAAAAGGGGAAGGAGGCCTCCAGCCGCCATCAATGCACCACCGGTCCAGATCCAGCTCATCAGGGGAAAGAAAGCGATATGCACATCAACATCTGATGTGGATGATGCGGGAAAGTTTTCCAACACAACCTGCATATCCCGAAAAAATCCGGCCTCGATAGCGGGGACAACATGAAAAGCGCCAGTCTTGAAATAATGGATAATGGCGGGAGATGTGTGCTTGTCGGACCCATTGGGTGTGTTAATGATAATGTCAGCGGTGTAGCTTGGGTTGCCTTGCTCCTCAAATACGCTGGTATCGGGCTGGTATGTGATCGTATATGCATCAAAAGCGATCGGAGTATCCGGGGAGAGAGTGAGGGAATAATCGTCGGACATCATTTCAACGCCCACGATGCCCACTGCCATGATCGCCAATCCCAGATGAATGGTTACCATACCTAAATACCGGGTCCAGGAACGTGCAGGTTTCCCCTGCAGGATCGGCAGGTCAATATCGCGAGCACCTGTGTAGACCCAGCTCAACAGCAGAAATCCGCTTGCCCAAAAACCAACTGTGATTGCGATGGAAAATGGGGCAAAGAATAAGGCGGTGATCGGGAATGCGATAGCCAAAATGCTGATCACCATCACCGGACGCCAGAAATTTCTCGGGTTTTGCTCATACTGATTTACCAGCGGACAAGCAGCCGTGAGGATGAGGAGCAGGAACAGCAGCGGTGCAGAGTACTGTTCATAATCTGCCGGTGTGAAACTTATTTTTTCAGCCAGCACGATCTGTGAGGTGAGCGGCAGAGTCTGACCGAAGAGATAGATCACGACCAGTCCGATGATGCACCAGAAAAACCAGGTGTTGATCCGCAGCGCCAAGGGTATTTTTTTCTCTCTTTGCGAAGTGAAAGCAGCCCCACGATTTCGGAAATAAGCGAGAACTACAGCGGTTATGTGAATCAGAATCAGTGCTGTCAATATGGGTCCCATCGGCCCGCTGCTATAGGTATGAACGGATTCCAGAATGCCGGAACGTGTGATCAGGATACCGGAAAGCGTCAGGATCACGATGGCGAAAGAAAAACCATATACCCATCGGGTAACGGCTTTCTTTCGCATGGTCAGACGCATGGCGTGTAATAAACCGAACGACAACAGCCAGGGCAGCAACCCGGAGATTTCAACAGCATCCCATCCCCAATATCCACCCCAGCCAAGAATGGTGTATGCCCACCAGGAACCCAGCAGCATGCCCACCGTTAGGAAGATATAGGATACGAGTGTGACCGGAAATAGTATCTTGATCCACGCATGCGATTTGTCCTGGTGGAACAGAGCGGATAACGCAAACGCATAGGGCACGAACAACCCGATCAGTCCCACATACAGTGTGGGTGGGTGCAGAAGCATAGCGATGTGCCGTAGGGAAGGGTTCATCCCCTGTCCATCGACTGGCACGAGAAGATCAGCACCAGGGGGGGCGAAAAAAGCTGCGGTTATCTCGCCGCCGGGTAACTGAAAGATCTTTGCGAATGGATTGGAGACAAAAATATCCGGCGCTATGAAAAATATAAGTGAGAATTCCAGGATCAGCACAGCCGTTATGACCTTTTTTTGGTCTCCCATGCGCTTACCAATCAGCACTGCGAAGGATGCAGCAGATGACATGATGAATGACCAGAACAGGAGCGATGCAGCCTGACCAGACCATAATCCACCAATTCGTTCACCTGGTTTCATTAAAGTTTCAACCGCATTAAAGACCTGTTCGTATTGATAGGCGCCTTTTTGTAGCAAGATTGCCAGGGTTAATACCGAAATAGCTAATAAGATAGTTTGAAGATGCATAAGTATTGCGGTTAGCTTGAACATTCCAGTAAATCGTTTGAAGTGCGTCATAGTGGATAGAATAATGATGATCAGGCACATCAAAAACGCCCCCGTCAATCCCATGTAGCCAATCAATCCAATTATGTCATTCATGATTTATTCCGCCGTAGAAAAAGCTATGCCTATCAAAATTACCCGCTGATAGGCATAGCGTTAATATGTTAAACGTTGAAAATTGTATCTCCTAAGCCATTTCGTATTTTTCAGAGGTAAAGTGGCTGTGTGGAACATGCAATTTGTGTAGATAGTCTTCCATCACATCGATCATTACCAGCGGTCCGCACACGAAATAGTGAAATTGGGTATGATCGGGTGGTAATGTATTCTTCAGCAGTTCTAATGAGATGAATCCTACCTCGCTTTCCACTTTCTTAGAGGGCATCTCGAGGACATATTTAATGGTGATATTAAGATTGTCTTTGAGCGCTTCGATCTCGTCATAAAAAGCGATATTGGCATCATCGTAATTGCCGTAGAAAAGGAATACTTTTCTCTTATCGTTGCTGTCTGCCAGCGTATGCAGGATGCTCATGATCGGTGCAATGCCAATCCCACCGGCGAGCAGCACCAGCCCCTTCTGCGTGGTGGGATTTTCGAGTGAGAAACTGCCGTATGGTCCGTCAACATACACCGTCTCACCGCCTTCGAGTTTTCCTACTAAAGCGGTGAAGTCGCCGGCTTCTTTGATCGAGAATCGTAGTTCATCTTTATGGTGAGCACTGCCAGAGATCGAAAACGGGTTGCGGTGCAGCGTGAAAGGCGAGCTGTTGATATTCAGCCAGGCCACCTGTCCAGCGTTGAAATCGCATCCTTCATGTCCATCTGGCTGCAGGACCATCGTCCAGGTATCGGGTGTTTCTTCTATCAATTCTCTTACTTTATACGGATGGCGCTGGATGTGGAGCGGCTTGATCACGCGCACATAAACTGTCATACCGATCCAAATGAGGGCTTCAACAACCCATGCTGCCTGCATAGCCGGAGCGGACATATAGTAATTGACCTTGACCAAATGGATCAAAGCGAACACGGCGATGGCGATGGCAAGCAGATCGTGCAAACCATGCCAGGCGTTGTAATCCATGCGCAGTTCTTTACGCAGGACGGAAGTGATTGCGATCAGGATTAAGCCGATCAGCCCAATGATGCCGGCCTGCGCGCGCCAGGGCGCGGTGAAGGGGTTAAGTAACAACAAAGTGTATGGATTGTTGACCACGAGCAGCACTGGATGGAGGAAAACCAGCAGGACAGAAAGGACTGAAAGGACGTGATGGATTTTATACATCCTATCCAGATCAAATGCATCTCCCAGGAATTTTATTCGTGCGGTAGGGATGAACTGCAGCCCCGCGATCGATAATCCCAGGAATCCTGACAATATGGAGAGATCACGCCACCACTGTCTTCCTTCCGGCATTGGGAATAGGAAGAAAACGATTATCGGCATGAAAATCAACAGGATATAAACAGCAAGCGCCAGTAGGCGTTTTGTTTTTTTATTCATTTTTTTCCTGCCTATTCTGGTCGTATCAAAGCAACCGTATCGACGGTAACAGCCTCTGAAATATCAGCAATAGCATCGTTGAGCAATTGCAGCATATACTTTCCATTATGGACATAACCAGCTGGATCCTTGGCGCTAAACTGGTAATTGAATGCAGCGCGTAGAAGCCGCGGTGTCCATAAATTATATTGATTTGGAAATGCCGCTTCATCATCATTGATCTCACCATCACCATTCGTGTCGATGAAGAAGTAGGGAAATTGGTTTGCCCATCCGATGGGTTGTTCGAGTTCTGATTGCGCGTAAGCTTGAACAGCTGCAAGCAGTTCCGACTGCGTACCCTGAATCTCATGGTACAGGCCTTCTATGGTTCCGTCGGCGTCATAATCGATTTCATCAACGGTTACATCCCTGTAGTCCGCATAGCTAATTACATTCGAGTGGCATGCCGCGCAAAGATTTGCCTCACCGTAATCCTTCCGCATATGCAGAGAGTGCGGGTCATGGCACTGTGTGCAGGTTTCTACGCCCTCCGCGTGTTCATATCTGCCAACATAAGACCTTCCTTCATATTCATATCCCACCTGGGCTTCAGAGCCAAAAGAAGTAGCGGCAGCAAAGGCATAGTGTGGCGCAATGAAGCTGGCTTCTGGGATGACCTCGTCATCCCCAAAACCTTCAGACGCACTGACGATATCCATACCGGCGCCATTACCGCTGTGGCAGGTGCCGCATAAAGCATCATTTGTGCCCATGTTGATTTCAACATCAGATGGGAAGACAACGGTTTCCAGCATGTCTGCCTTTTCGTTGTGGCAGACTTCACAGGTGATTACGGAGTTGATCACGCCGGGATTGTCGACTACCATAGCGGTTGTCCCATCCTGTCCCAGGAAGTCCAAAAATGCTTTTCCGCTATGACATTTAGCGCAATAGGTCGGGATTTCAGCGGGATCATCTTCATTCCAATGAATGAATGCTTCTGCTTCTGCGTCAGCATGGGATGATCCCCACCAATCGACGCTGACTTCCGAAACAGAGCGGGCTTCCCGCGCCTGAAATGATACGTAGATGTACCATCCGATCAGGGCGCATGCAATTAGAACGAGGGAAATAACAAAGGTCCGTTTATTCATCTTCTCTCCTTCTTCGCCATCTAGGTTTTATTGGACTCGGTGACTACGCAAGTCTGCATTAATTATAGAATATAAATTCAATTATTGCACTAAACAGATAGGGAATGTCTAAAAATAATCGTATTGGGATTGTAACGAAAAACGTATTTGCAGGGATAACTCCTCAGCAAATGCGGGTTGGTATAATCAGCAGTTAATAGACATGAAACCAACAAATCACCTTACTCCCTATCACGCTGTGGTCACACAAGAAATGCGCAGCCAGATTAAAAGCCATCTACCTGCGGTGCTGTGGTTCATAGGCTTCTCGGGCAGTGGAAAATCTACCATTGCTGATCGCGTTGAATCGCGCCTGCACGCGGAACATCATGCGCATACATACTTTTTGGATGGTGATAATTTGCGGCGCGGGTTGAACGCTGATCTGGGTTTTTCGCTTGAGGACCGAACAGAGAATATTCGCCGCGTGGGGGAGGTGGCGCGCCTGTTGGCAGATGCGGGTTTGCTGGTTTTGACTGCCTTTATCAGTCCATTGCGAGCGGATCGAAAAAGAAATCGAGATTTGTTACAAAATTTTAATTACACAGAGATTTTTGTCGATTGCCCGATTTCGATATGTGAACAGCGAGATCCCAAGGGTTTTTATTAAAAGCGCGATCCGGGGAGATTAAGGAATTTACTGGAGTGACATCTCCCTACGAACACCCGAAATGCCCCGAGATCGTTCTGGAAAGCGCTGCTTACATACTTACCTTGTCATCAATTATTTGCTGCAGAACGGCATCATTTCCAGAAATGATTGAACAGAATTTGACCTGTCCGGACAACTTGAAACCAAGAAACATTTAATTCTACTTATTAAGGCGGATGCTTTTACGGATAGTGTAGATGCGATTATTCAACCAGGGAGATGGCAAACACGATTATTTGCGTGGCAGCTAACCATGGCTATTCCCTGAAAAGGTCAGTGGTAATTGTAATTGATAATTATTAATAAAAATACGAAAGTAAAAAATAAAGCGAGACAATAGTTAACAGGACGCCATGAAATGCTGCAATGAGTTTTTGATAAGGAATGCACCATTCAGTCGTATGATTAAATATTAATTGGAATGGAATCGGAGTTCCATTGGATAAAGAGTACAGCCGCCAGTTCTTTAATGGAAAAGCAACCCATTGGGATGAAACGCCGCGCAGCAATGCGGCGCACCAATTGGAGGCGATGATCGCGCGTCTGGATCTGATCGAAGGCTCGCGGGTGCTGGATGTTGGCACAGGTACCGGTATTTTTGTCCCCTATATCAAACGCAATATCGGTCCGTCCGGACATGTAGTCTGCGTAGATTTTGCGCTGGAGATGCTTCTAATTGCTAATGAAAAAAGCATTAGTGAAACCATCATGCCGGTGTGCGCAGAGATTGAAACCGTGGGTTTCAGACCGATGATTTTTGATGCGGTTGTTTGCTACTCCACTTTTCCCCATTTTCATGACAAACCGCAGGCATTGCGCAATATGTATGCTCACCTGAAAAATGACGGAAAGGTATTCGTCTGCCACACGGCCAGCCGTGAGCATATCAATCAGATACACCGCAATATCCCGGATTTTCAGGATCATCTGATACCGCAAAATGACAAGATGATGGCGCTAATGCAGGAAGCAGGATATGAGGATGTCCGCATCGAAGAGTGTGAAGATTCCTATTTAGTAGTCGGACAAAAATAGTATGCGACATCTAATCGATAAATAAAGCTAACTTTTGACCGCAGGAGGAAGAATGGATGTTCTTGTTTTTGGCAGTATCAGCACGGATCTGACAACCTACTTGCCGGCACTCCCGCGACTTGGAGAGACGCTGCGGGGCAGTGCTTACATCACGGTGCCGGGGGGAAAGGGCGATAACCAGGCGGTAGCAGCGGGGTGCATGGGAGCTGACTCCGCTTTTATTGGGCGGGTGGGAAACGATCAGTTTGGTGAAGCGGTCAAGCGCATTGTTGCAGTGAAAACGTGGATGTATCCGGTTTGATCATGGATGCAGATCTTGACACGGGGTTGGCGGTCATCTTAGTGGGCCAAAATGCCGACAATGCCATTATCATCATTTCTGGCGCTAACATGGCAATCGATACATCCGACTTGGCGCGGCTGGAATCTGTAATTGAAAAAGTTTAAGTGGTCTTACTGCATCTGGAGATTCCCATACCAATCAGCGTAGCGGCTGCCAGAATAGCCAGGAAGAAAGGCGCTCTGGTAGTTTTCGATCTCGCCCCCGCGGTTGAGCTGCCAGATGAGGCATACGGCACCATCGATTACATTACACCCAATGAAATCGAGTCTGAAGCACTGGTTGGGTTCTATCCGCACGATGAGACTAAAGCTGCCAGAGCGGCGAAATGGTTTCGGAGTAAAGGAGTTGGTGCTGCGATAATTAAATTGGGGGCGAAAGGGGGATATTTTGAGAGTGATCAAGAACGGGGCTTTATTCCAGCTTTTGCGGTAGAATCGATTGATACGGTTACAGCGGGTGACGCATTTAATGGTGGCTTGGCGGTCGCGTTGGCAGAAGGGAAATCATTGGCACAAGCCGTAGAATGGGCTGCGGCTGCAGGCGCGATGGCGACGACCAGGAAGGGCGCGATGCCATCCATGCCTTATCGTTAGGAAGTCATCGCATTAATCAATAAAAGTCAATAAAACAACCGGAGGCAACATGTCCCATTTAGACCGCGACCCGTGGGTCGATGTAACAACTTATCATGGCTTAAAAGCAGATCAGGTCATTTCCGCATTGCAAAAGGAAGTGCGCCGTGGTCATGCCGAAAACGCGGCATTGCTGGCGTATGAGATGATCCTCACCAGTCCCGCGATGGAAGATTACCTATGGCACCGTTTGAAAGTGATGTCCGTGGAGGATATTGGCTTTGGGGATGTGATGGCGCCGGTGATTGTTAATGCGATTTTCCAATTTGTGAAAGAATCGGACCGCAGCATCGGTGAGCGAAAATTATACGCGGTGCATGTAGTACGATATCTGTGCGCCTGCAAAAAGGATCGCTCCAGCGATGAAATGGTGAATTGGATCATGGCTGCAGTCGAAAATGGTTCTGTAAAACCCACGATACCGGAATATGCGCTAGATATGCATACAGCGGAAGGCCAGAAAAAAGACCGTGGACGGCGTCATTTTTTCAAAGAAGCTTCAAAAATTGTCCCGGAGCTTGAATCCCGGGATAGCACCTATCTGGAACGTATCATGAAAATGCTCGATGCTGGAGAATTAGAGGATTAAGCAACCAAATTTGATAGTTCCCGTATATATATTTGAGTAATAAGAATTAAACGTGGAAAATCAACCATGAAAGGATAAAAAAATGAACAAAGACACGAAAGAATCTGCCGAAACACCGCAAGCAAAATCCACCGGAAAAGATTTCAAAGATAAAGCAAATCAAACCATGGATAAAGCCTCTGATGTCGCTGGAAAGGCAGCAGAAAAAGCGGGTGAATTGTTCGAGTCTTTTTCGGACGGGGCGAAGAAAGCTGGGGCCAAAGCGGGTGATGTGTTGGAAGATGTTGCAGCGGGTACAAAAAAAGCTGCCAAAAAAGCCGGTGAGACTGCCGGCGATGTGATGGACAACATCATCGTAGGTGTACGCAAAGCCAGCGAAAAAGCGGCCGATTCAGTCAAGATCATGGAAGTAAAACATGAGATCAGTAAGTTGGAAGGAGCGAATAAGAAGATCATGCCGCAGATCAGCGCGTCCGTATGGGATCTGTATGAGCAGGGCAAATTAGATACTCCCGAATTAGTAGCGTTTTGCGATGCGATCGCTTCCAACAATGCGTTGATCGATGCGAAACGTCAAACGATCGAAGAGATCAAAGCGACTGACAGCAAATGAAATCAAATGAGCAGCGCGAAGCTGCTCATTTCACTTAACGCTTGAACAAATTCCTTCACGGTGTTTAATTATTTCCCAAGCGCTTCCTGTGCTTTATTGATATCATCCACGCCGAGCACAACCTGATTCTCTTTTCCTAGATACAGGAAGTCGATGTTAACCTCGGCATTTGCCATCATCTGCGCGATTTTGCCAAGTTCTCCCGGTTTATTTTTTACAGGAGCGGTCACGACTTCTCGGATGGAAGTGATCGTGAATTTATTCTTATACAGCAATGCCTGAGCTTCTGCCGCTTTTTCATCAAACATCATGTGCAAAATGACTTTGTCGTGATACTGCGTACCGCTGATGCCCACGATGTTGATATCCGCTTTCCCGAGTTTGTTGCACAGATTGGCAAGAACGCCGGGGCGGTTGGGGAGCATGATGGTGAAGTCTTGCGCCATATATCCTCCTTTCGAAGATGATAAATTATTTATTTCCTTAAAAAGAGTATATATCAAAAAAAATCAAGAATCCTGATAGATCTCACATTGTGGATAAGTAAACGCAAAACCGTACCAGCGTGACATGATCTGCATTGGGACATTATCTGTGTTTTTCCATATTGCCACAGGCAAAGCGTTGTGGTCGGCTCTTTCGATGATAAGGGTTTTATTATTCCATTTTTCCTGAATGACTTCCCCGGGAAAGATTAAGTCTAAGGGATAATATTTGGCTCTATTTTCCGCAACGACCCCCAAACCCTGTGTCAATTTTGGCAATCGTGGATCAATCGGTGCGGACATCGAACGGTAAAAATGGGGCGGAATCAATCCGCCTGAATCCAGCCCGAAAAGGGGTTTGAATATCTTTTGGAAAAACCATAAAGCGGGATGCTTAAGTTGTGAAAAGTATAAATGCGTGCCCGGGTATTTAATTAGTTCCTTTTCAGTTGTGGAATAAAAAATTGGCCAGGTCTTCAGTTCGCTTCCCTGCATCAGACCCTGAAACGCTTTTCCAGTTAATGGATCCCATAAAGAATGGGTCTCTTCGTCCATCATGATCGATAATCCGTTTGCGGCTCCGACAACACCAAAATGGTATGTTTTACTCTCGATAATGGGTGTTAGACCAACACCTGTGTTACAAACTGCTCAAAAACTGACAAGGTATGGTGTGCCATCCAGATCACCCTGGGCCAGATGATGATATGCCATTTGACGTAAGATAAATGCATATCTTTCTGCATTGTTTTCCATGATCAGCAGATCTTCGTCACGCAATAAATCGGCGTTCTTCAATGGTTGAAAACTTTTTGGGCGAAATGGTTTAAACCGAAGTTCCTTTTTTGCAACAGCTTTCTTATAGGTGATCTCTTGATTGGATGCCATAATTAAATAGTCTTATTTTGTGAGCCGCTCTTTGATCAGTGCGAGGACACTTTCTGAATCGACATCAACACAGATACTGACTGGTTTTCGTTCTTCCCACTGCCCGCGCCAATCCGCAGCGGTCTGCCCGTAGCAGCGCCCCTCTGTGGCCACAAAAACCGGCGATTCTCGCGTGGTGAAGAGATCCGGGTTGATCACGTAGGATATGGCAGATGGATCATGGGTATACGTTGATCCATTTAGTCCCAGAAATTTATCAAAATAACTCTGGTAGCAGGGTAGGATCTTTTCGATCAAATTAACAGCGGGGTTGCCCGCATCAAACAGGGATTGGTGGTACTCCGGTGTCATCACTGTTTTTTCAGTCACATCCAGCCCAACGATTGTCAGCGGCCAGCCTGCGCCGATGACAATGTCCGCAGCATGCGGATCATGATAGATGTTTGCCTCCGAAACCGCAGTCATATTACCCGGCACGGTTACTGCGCCGCCCATGATAACCACATCATGGATCAAATCCGCGATTTCCGGGTCAATACGCAGTGCCAGGGCGATGTTGGTCAGTGGTCCTAACGGCACCAAAGTGATCTCGTGCGGATTTTCATGTGCCATATTAACAATGAATTCCGCGGCGGATTTATCCATGAGCTTTCCCTTGGGTTCAGGTAGGTTGGTATTACCCATCCCATCCTCTCCGTGCACCCAGGTACCCAGCTTTTCCAATGGCGCAACCAGCGGGATATCGCTGCCACGGGCAACCGGAATGTGGTCATTTTCTTCCAGCTCTACCAGCCGCAGCGCGTTTTTTGCGCAAACCGCGCCAGGGGCGTTGCCAAACGCACTGGTCAGCCCAATCACTTCCACTTCGGGTGAACGCAGCGCGGTGGTTATCGCGATCGTATCATCTACGCCTGGGTCTGTATCGATAATGATTTTTTTTGTCATCGTTCTCCAAAAGTGTGCTGAATGATGGGTTATGTTGTTGGGTAGTGATCAGAAGTCGAGATTGTTTGTACCAAAAGCGTTAGCAATCAGAATGCGTAATTTGGTTGCCAGCACTTCGTAAGAATAATATATCTGGGCAAGCTGAAAATTTTTCTCTGCCCAGTTTTTCGCGCGTTCAGGGTGATCAAGTAGATCGATCGTCCGTTCAACAGTTTCATCAGTAACATAATCATCGAATTCAATGACATGGAATCCTTTAGGCCGGATGTCGGTGGAATAGATCGAATAGTTATTCACAACGATTGGTTTGTGGAAATAAACCGCTTCGAGGAAGGCGTTCCCAAACCCCTCAAATTCGGAAGGGTAGGTGACCAGATCGGCGCGGATATATGCGTCCCAGATGCTGTAACACTTTTTTCCGTTCTCATCCACATGCCGTTCTGGGCTGAAATATTCTTCTGCACATATCATTTTTACATCCAGTAATTGTGAGTAATCCCGAATGCGTTTTGCAAAACTGTGGCCTTCGTCACCGGAGGCATGTGAAATGACCAGGGATGCTTTCCGCCCGATGCGTTGAACGAGTTCAATTGCGTGTTCAATGCCCTTTCTCTCAATGATGCGTGTTGGCTGCAGAATAAATAGCTCGTCTTTCTCTAGCCCCAGGTTCTCTCTGAGATCAGCATTATATTCATCGGGTCCAGGGGGGTGATTGTTAAAATCCATGACATTAGGTACCAGAATAGAACTGGTACCGCGGCGCCGGGCAAGCTGGTGGTGGGCATGGCTGTTGATCACGACATGCTGGATCGGGTCGAGATTAGGCGGAAAAGCCATACTGATGTAGTCTTCAATACAGTTTACAAGAAAGCGTTTTCGTTCCCAGGAAAAATCATGGTGATGGGCGATTGTAGGGATACCAGTTTCTGAGATTATTTCGGTGATCGCCCAGCCAAGAGGGATATTAAGCGGTATGGCCAGCGCATTTTCGATGATCCATAAACTAATATGAAAGCGTCCGAGGAATGAAAGCAATTCCTTCTTTAGAAATTCCTTTTTCTCATAGATCCACATTGTTTGCGTAGGCGTACGGAATTTCTGGGTGAAGAACTGATCATGTTTTTTTTTGATGTCCGGATGGCGGTAAAAAGCTTCCGGCACAACCATTGATCGTTTTTCAGGGCGATCACTTTTTCCGGAAAAATAAAAACAGCGATGCCCCAGATCTTCCTGCAGTACTTCTGTCCATTTTTCTGTTTCCAGTGATACGCCGTCAGAGCCGGCAAAGCGTGTGCTGACAAACCCAATATTTAGTGGTGTTCTGATCATACGTCTCCTATGGATACAATGTTTGGTGTTGCGTTCTTGGGAATATGATCGAAAACCTTTTCGATGGCATCTCCACAGCTGATGAGCTCAATAATGGCGAGAACAACACCATGGGCGACGATCAGAACATTCTGTTCCTGGTGTTGATCATTTTTCTCACGAAGGAAATCACGCACACGCTGATACACATCTCCAATCGTTTCACCGCCGGGTGGCGCGGTATCGAGCGGATTATCTTTGCGTTTTGCGAATTGGTTCTCGAAACGTTTCTTAATCTCCTGCTCCTGCAGTCCTTCCCATTCTCCCTGGTGGATCTCGCGCAACCGTTTATCAGTGATCAAGGGAACATGTTCTGCTTTATCCCGGATCAGTTCAGCGGTTCTCACCGCCCGTTTGAGATCGGATGCGTATATGATAGCGGGTCTCAACGAAAGCACTTTTTTTGATATGGCTATTGCTTGTTTCTCTCCTGTTTCGTTTAAGGGGATGTCGGATTGCCCGGTGTATTTTCCTTCTTTATTCCACTGCGTTTGCCCATGGCGTACTAATATGTAATCAGTCATGTATTATTTAATTCCAAATTTCTGGCGATATTCTTCGATCTCGATCATCGGTGGCCTTTCTTTTTCAATGATTTCATGCACATCTAGATAGAACTGCGATTCATCGTATTGGATAATATTCATTGTTTTATTGATGTCATGGATGAATTTGATATCGTGCCGTTCTTCAAGTTTTGATAGAACCGTCTGAATGATGGCAAATGACATTTTGCTGAGATTCTGAAGGGATTGGTTACGGTGCACGCGAACATCCAGATTGGTCTGTCCGATTGATCGCAATTTGAACATATTCAGCATATCAATCAGTAAACTGGTTTCCACCCCATATCCGGATGTAAAGGTTAATTTTTCCAGCGCCTCGCGTTTCCCGCCATATTCGCCGGAAAGTGGTTGGATGATGCCTGATAATTGTGGGAAGAATAAATTCAATAATGGCCGGGCAGTCAACTCCGTGACCCTTCCGCCGCCTCCAGGATGCACAATCCCGTCTTTTCCCATGATCGGGCGTTTGTAAAATCCTTTTACGAACTTGATACGGTCATCTGTTAGCATTGGGCCGATGACTCCAAAAATGAATTTGGGGTTGAAATTATGGATATCCGTATCCACCCAGAAGACGATATCTCCATTTGTCAGATAAAGGCTTTTCCAGAGCACCTCACCTTTACCGTTGCGGAAGCCGTATTCACTCAATACTTTCTGATTGAGGTAGACTGGAATTCCCAGATCTTCGGCTATCTCGCGCGTTCGATCGGTAGAGCCGGAATCGATAAGGATTATTTCATCAATTAGCGGAAATTTTTCCATAAAATTTGATTTCGCGGTGCGGATAACGTCTCCCACGGTTTTCTCTTCATTTAGAGAGGGCAGCGCCAGGGATATGGTCAGCCCCTTTGATTCTTTGTTCTCCAGAAGTTTTTCGATATTCTCAAATTCATCCGCGTCAAAGGTGTTTTCGGCAAACCATTTGTCGACCAGCACAGATATGGCCTGCGAAGAGAATTGCGGTGTATGCGGTTCAGCCCTATTTTTTGTCCGAATCGCGATCACATCGGCATCGCATCCATCAAGCACTTCGCCCGTAATATCTCCAAAGAAAGATGCTTCTTCTTTATCCGGTGAGCCGGCACCTAACAGCACGATGTCGCTTTTACTGGTTGAAGCGAGGATGGATTTGCTGACATTCTTTGAAATAGTTTTCTTTTTCTTAATATCGGGTATCTCATCGATCACGCGCTGGATAGCCAGGAAATCTTCATCCAATTCATCACTTTCCACTTTTGTACTGAAGATTCTTTCAACTGTGATGGTGGCGTGGAAGAATTCGCTCAGCTTGAGCGACATGCGCAGTGCTTCGATCGACCGTGGACCGCCTCGAATCGGGATCAGGATGTTTTTGTATGGGTCCTTGAATTGCCCCCGGGCCAGTGCAATGTTGCAGAACTGGTCTTTCAGTACCTTTTCAATATTGAGCTTCATTTCTTCTGTTTGATGCGGCCATTCCAGAATCAGCGTGTGTACTTTAGGGTAGGCATTGGTTATAGTCTCTTTGATCAGGTCCCAAGAATCATGTGTAACCTGCACCTCAGTTTGCATTTGCGGGTTGTTTTCACCGATCTTTTCATTCAAATATGCGCGCAGTATTTGTACGTCCTGCAGCCCTTCACTCAGATCTTTCGTTTCTGGTAAAGTTACAATACCGAGGATTTGCACGGCATCAATTTTTGCAAATAGATTGGCAATTTGAATGATATTCTTGTTTTTCTGTTGGTAGAGCAGCGGAATTAAAAATCGCGGTCTTCTTTTTTTAACCATTTTTTATTCCTTCGTTTCTAATTTTGAAACCAGTGGTTCGATCTGGTTCTTGAAGATATTATTCCATGTGTATTGTTGTTTTACCCGGTGTTTATGATTCAGCGTCTTATCACCTTCAATTATTTGATGGATTTCTCTAGCGATTGCTTCCGGATTACCTTCAGGATTGAAGAAGTGCGCGTTGGAGTTGGCGGTCTCGTGAAACGGCGCGATCTCACTGCAGAATATGGGCATACCAACCATACCTGCTTCGAGGATCGGGATGCCAAAACCCTCCTGAAAACTGGGGAAGAGGAGTGCATCAGTGAATCGGAATAGGTCATATATGGTATCCATCGGCAGGAAGCGATTATCATAATCAGCCAAGAAAATGACCTTTTCCTGCCCCTTTTCTTTTGGTTGATTTAATTTGTATTGATCCGTTAATGTTTTAAGTTCATCGAAGTAGATACGATTTTTTGGATTATGTGGACCAAGCGGCCCGGAGATAAGCAGCGCAATAGAAGGATAGAATGCTTTCAGGGCGGCAGTGATCGATATGGCAATTTCCAGGTTTTTCCGGCGGGTAATGCGGGCGGGGAGAAACAGCACTGGATAGGCATGCATGAGGTCATATGTCTGGATAATATCGAGTGCCTGTGCATCAAGACGGAGAAGCGCATGCCAATCAATACCTGATGGGATCGCTGTCACATCAGGCGCATCATCGCCAAGCAAATTTACCATTTCATTTTTTCGCATCTGCGATACTGTCACATGCTGATGCCGGGTGGGGTGCCATGTTTCTTTGAGCAGTTTCCACGGATAGGCATCGATAAGCTGGCTACGGTACTGATCATTTGTCCAGGCCAGATCATGGTCCCAGCTGATCAATTTCATGGATCGATTTTCAAGGATGTATGTTTGCAGTGCGGCGGTTAGCGGCAGATTCTTATGCAGGGAGCAGATATTATGCGCGATGACAACATCAAATGGATTTAAAACGATCTCCAAAATGCGCAGGATGTCGCTGACGGCTTGATCAAATTCTGGGGGGATGATGCCTTTGTCAAGCTCTTCTCTTATCGCTAAAATGCGCGCAGCGCTTGAATTAAAGAGTTTGATCTTTTGAAAGGATACTTGTTCATCGACCTGCTCCCCCCTGCCGGAAAAGATCGTTACCGGATATCCTGCCCGGGTAAAAAGCAAGCTGTGTTCGCGCATCACGGATTCCACACCACCGACAACCGGCGCTGAAGAATAATGCATGATTGCAATCTTTGGCTTGGACATCCAAATTGATTATAACAAATGCATAGCTGACGGTTATCGGGAGGTTTGGAGTCTACAACGAATCCAGACCGTCTCATACGGTGCCATCATGACTCGGCTGTCCTGCAGGGGATGATTTTTGTCGCTGTTTTGGTATGTGATGGACAAGGCATGATCATCATGGGTGAATGTCAGGTTGTTACCCAGGTCGATTTCTACTGCATCCTCACTGACATTATGTAAACAGATGATGGAAAAGCCAGACTCAGGATGATCTCGTATGATGGTGATGATCGCTTGATGCAATAAGGGGGCTTTTTGGGGTGCATTGGGATGAAAAGCGGGACAGTGGATACGGGCAGCTAGTAGTTTTTTGAAACCTATGAAAATGCGTGATCGCAGGGAGTTGTGATCAGTTAAGTCACTTTCCAGTGTGTCCAATGCGAGGCGTTCCCGGTTGATGGTACGCGGGGTTCCGCTTTTTTCCGCGCCCTCGATCCAGCTGGTGGAGCCAAACAGGCTGTGAAAATAAATCCCGGGGATGCCCTGCAGCGCTGTCATCACCGCGTGAGCGGTGATAAAGCGCCTCACCTTCAGCTCTATGAGACCATTTTCTTGATCTGGGTCATTGAGCGCATCAAAAAAGTTGATGTTGAACTCGTAAGCGCTTTCGCTGCCATCAGCATTTGTTTTATAGGAAACATATCCGCCAGCTGCTTCTACTTTCTCCGCCATCCGTGCTATGGCTTGATTGCTTAGAATGCCATGTGCCGGTGTGATGCCAATGCCGTCATGGGATGCCAGAAAGTTAAAGAATGTCGTTTCGTCAGACGGTGTTTTTAAAGCAGCAGCCCACCTGGTGAAGATCTCTGAGTTCCCGCTATGAAACGCGTATAGCGTCAGCGGCGGTAGGGAAAAGTTGTAAACGAGCTGTGCTTCGTTGTAACCATCTCCAAAATACCGGATGTTGTCTTTGTGCGGTACATTGGTCTCTGTGATCAATTTCACGCCGGGCGCATGTATGTCCAGGATCGCTCGCATCAGTTGTACGATGCAATGCACCTGTGGAAGATGAATACAGGAGGTGCCCAGCTCCTTCCAGATGTAGGCGATCGCATCCAGGCGGATGAATGATGCGCCCTGGGCGACATAATAAAGCATGATATTGATCATTTCCAGTAGGAGATGCGGGCTTTTGTAATTGAGGTCAACCTGGTCGGCGCTGAATGTTGTCCAGACGCGTTCCCTGCCGCGTGCTGTTTCAAATTCTGTTAGTAATGGCGAAGTACGCGGTCTAAACACATCGCTGGTGTCTTTACCCGGCGGCACGGTGATGAAATAATCTGCATACTTACCGCTGTCCACCAGGAATTTTTGAAACCACTGATGGTCAACCGATGCATGATTGGCGACCAGGTCAAACATTAGATTAAAATCCTGGCGCATCGAATGGATATTATCCCAGGTACCGAATACCGGGTTGACGGATATGTAATCGATGACAGAGAAGCCTTCATCCGATGAATAGGGGAAGAAGGGCAGGATATGTATGGTGTTGATCACCTTCGCAGCGTGCAGCGCAAGAAATGTATGTAGGGTTTTGAGGGGACTTTCATCTTCTTTTGTGACCATGTTGCCGTAGGTGATCAGGATGATGTCTTCTTCGGAAAAAGATTTTTTGTTATTGGGAAGCTGATATTTCTCCAACAGCGATGGCAATTGATGGTGAATAAATGCGGCTTGATTATCCGTATAAATCTTGGAAAGCAAGCGCTCGATCTCTTTTCTTTGCATGGTCTGGATAAGGATAACACAAGGAAAATGCACAAGTGTGCAATGCCATTTAAACTATATAATACGATTAGATGAATGCCATTAAGAAGAATCTATCAGAAATAATAGCCGCGGAGATTCCTGTCGAACAGGTTTCCTGGGATGACCTCACGCCGGCAGCGAATACGCTGCAGCGTGCCTTTGCGGATAATGCCATGATGCGTTTCATGACCGCGTCAGCGCGAAATCCCGATGCTGCGCTTAATCAGAATTTCGTGCATATCCTGCGGCGTACCCGTGTCAACGGCATCATCATGCGCACATCGGAACGCCATGAAGGTATCGCGGTCTGGTTCTTAAATGGTTTCGCAACATCCAGCTTGCTGCTCAACCTGGGAGTTGCCTGGTATAAATTGCGCGCTTTTCGCCTGCGCGAGATCCGTAAGCTGCTACCTTTCTATATGCAGATTGAGCGCGCGCACGCGCGCATTATCAGCCAGCCCCATTATTACCTTGAGATCCTGGGAGTAGCCCCGCGGTTCCAGGGTCAAGGCTATAGCTCAAAGCTGCTGCGTCCTGTGCTAGCACACGCGGATGAAAAGCGTTTGAAATGCTACCTGGAAACACAGGATGAAGAGAATGTTTCACTGTATCAGCATTTTGGATATGAAGTGGTGGATACGATTCCGGTGGCATTTGACCCGACTCCTTACAGCTTGATGCTCAGGAAGCCGCGCACGGCGAAATCCTATTTTTTTGGTAAGTAACAAAAACCATCGCGGCGTGATTTTCGTGTAAAGATTCAATAGAGGCGGGAACGATCCGATTTTTTCACTTTTATTCCAGATACTGCTCGTAATCGCGCATTTTTTTCAACATACGGTTGCTGAGATAAGAGCTGGCATGGCCCAGCTTTTCCTGGATGACTTTCGATTTTTCCAGATAATTAGCGATCTTTTTCTGTGCCCAGTGGAAGGGCGGTTCCTGCAGGTTGCTGATGCGGTCTGCCAATTTCACTGACTGGATCGCTTTCGGCGCGCCCTCTAGGCGGTCTATATATTCGATAAAGCGTTTTTCTTTATTCTTGATCTTTTTCTTTTTGCTAAGCAAATCCACACCCTGCGCAACGCCTTTCCCAAATAGCTCTTCCAGCCTTGTTTTCTTGACTCTGGCATCTTCGATCACATCATGCAGGATGGCGCATTGCACCATCAGGTCGGGATCTTTGAACTTCTCCACTTCCAGCAACGCGATCACTTCCATAGTAACGAAGGTGATGTGCAGAAGATAAGGCAGCCCGGTTTTTGCAACCTTCTGCCCGCGGTGCGCCCGCGCGGCAAAATGATATGCGGTAAGATATTTTTCCTGTGACCAGATGGGTGATTTAGGCATTATCGCTCGCTTTCTTTGTTGAATAATTCTATATGATTTTTTGTATAATAAGCAAAACAGAAGATAATAGGAGCAGCGCATGCCATCCAGCGCGTTTTCACCAAAAACATATTTTGAAAAATTAATCCAGCACTGGTGGATATTATTTCTTGCAGTCACAATTGGGGGATTAGTGGGGATTGGTTTATCCTTTTTACGCCAACCGCGATACCAGGCTGAGGCCAGGATCTCAACCAGTGTGGATTACACCATCCTGCCTGCATTGGAAGATTACGAGGAAGACCGTATCATCAATGAGGCAGGCTGGGTAATAATGTCGGATGATGTCCTATTGCAGGTACAAGAAGTGGGCATGCGAGACGGACTGGATTATTCCATAGAAACGCTGCGCGACCAGTTCTCTGCTGACCGGATCGACGATCTCTGGACGTTACGGGTGATCGGGCAAGACCCGCATGTGATTGCTCAACTCGCGAATATCTGGGCGGATACTTCCTTTCAGGTGCTTACCAGCGCGCACGATGCTGCTGTTGAAGCAAGTGCGATCCGAGCTTATATTTTAGCCCTGGAATCATGTCAGAAACAGGATGATAGCGGAACAGGTTTCGCCCTATGTGATATTGATAATCCAGATGTTTTGCAGGATGAGCTGGAATTGCAGACGAGCTGGTTGGATCAGGCGCTTGAAACCAGCTTAGGATTGAACCCGGCTTCCATTTACGTATTAACCAGTTACGCAGAGATTCCCAACCAACCATTTTATCAGGCACGGGGTATCATGGCTTTCCTTGGGATGCTGCTGGGTTTAGTATTGGGCCTGGTAGCCCTTTGGTTTATCCTCAAGGAAAAATCGCGTGAGTGACCGTTTGAAAGCACAGGCACTTCGGGTGTATGGGGCCCTGGTTAACTGGGGTTGGTATGGATTTATCCTTTTTCTCCCTATCACCAGTTTTCCATTGGTAGCGCGCCTGGCTGGCGGTCAATCGGTCGCTGTCCCTTCCGGTTTGATCGTTTTTATACTGGTGGCTGGTTGGCTGCTACCGCAATTATTTCGCGGTGTGACGATCCCGCGGCATACGCTCTCGATCATCACTTTCGTCGTGATTGTGGTTATTTCGATCGTGTTGGGATATTGGGGCGAGATCCCCGCGTATAAAGGTTTCAAACCTCTCAAAGAGAACGCGGAGGCACTGATCACTTTGCTAATGGGAGTCAGCTATTACCTGGTGACGATGTTATGGCTGCGAGAAGCGGATACTAAAAACGAAGTACAGCGCGTATTGCGGCTGGTTACTTTCACAGGCATGGTTGTCTTGCTAAAAGCATTTGTCGAGGTCGTGCTTTGGCGAACCTACGGTACCTGGCCGGACTGGTACCGATCTTTCCATAACTTATTTTCAACAGGCACACTCTTTCGTGACCGGGTAGTCGCTTTTGCATTTGAGCCATCCTGGTTATCGGATATGCTCAACCTGCTTTTCATACCTTATTGGCTGGCCAGCACAGTCACGCGCACCAGCATGTTTAAAAAGAAATTATGGAAAATTCAGGTTGAGGATATCTGTTTGGTGTTTGGAGCTGCAACGCTATTTTTCACGCTTTCCCGACTGGGTTATCTTTCGTTTTTACTGATGATCGGTGTTATTATTCTACGCGCCAGCGGATGGGCAATACGACATATTGAAAGCAGCCTGGCACAGCGTGAAACACCTTTCGCGCAAAAGAAACCGCGGAAGTGGCTGCGCGCTGGCTTGTACCTGGCGATTACCCTGATATACTTCAGTCTGTTTCTCCTGGCGGCGTTTATCATCAGCAAGCTCGATCACCGCAGCGCGGAGTTGTTTGATTTCAGAAATTTCGATTTCATGCGCTATGCGGAGATGCTCTCTTTTGGCGCGCGCATTACCTACTGGTGGGGTGGTTGGAACATGTTCAGCCAATTCCCATTGTTTGGTGTAGGGTTAGGCAATGCGGGGTTCTATTTTCCCAACGCCCTGCCGGATTATGCCTGGCGGTTATTCGAGATCCGCAAGTTGATGTTCCACCAGGATGTACTGCTCAATGTCAAGGCGCTGTGGGTGCGGCTTCTGGCGGAGACCGGTATTTTTGGATTCGCGGCTTTTTTCTCCTACCTGGCTGGTATTTTTGGGATGGCGATCACACTTCATCGCAGTGGCAAAGACTTCAACCGGTTTATTGGTTGGATGGGCTTATTCGTGTTGGCTGCTTTCCTGGTCGAGCAAATGTCCCTGGATACCTTCGCGCTGCCTTACTTCTGGGTTTCGTTTGGGATCCTTGCAGCGGTGTTTGAAAAGCGCGAAGCGATTTCTGATTAATTGTGCTTATCCCTGATTTTTCCTTTTCTCTCGTCTCGCGCCCTGGAACGCTATCCATGCCAGTAGTACGTACAACGCGCTGACAGCCCACAGCCAGCGGTAATCATTGCCCATCAGCTCTACCACCATGCCGCTGATGACCGGCCCGCTGATGGCGGCACTCTGCGCAGCGACGTAATATAAGCCAGTATATACACCGATCTGCTTCGGGTCACCCAGATCAAGCACCAGCGGCAGGCTGTTGACATTCACTAATGCCCAGCAGATACCCGTCAGCAGTAAGATTAAACCCAGGATGAATTGGCCCTTGATGACAAAGAATCCGGTCCCGAACAACAACACCATCCCGATCATCCCCAGGGTCATCGTACGCCAACGGCCTAATTTACCAGCGATGAATCCGCTTGGGAGGGAAAACAGGATGAATGCGGCGGCGAACAGCGCAGTCATGATCGTTGCCAGGCCAGGTGTCAATCCAAGACTGAAAACCGCGAAGGACGTCAGCCCAGTTTGAAGTGCTTCATAGGCCATGAAGTACAGGAAAATTGACAGCAGCAGGTACAGCATACTGCGTGATTGACTTGTGAACACCACGCGCATATCGTCAAAGAAGTTACTCTTCTCTTTTCGGTGAGCCTGCCCGGGTTCTTCCGGCGCGGGTTCGTTTACCTGCCAGACAGCTATGCCCTCAACCGCCGCCAGAAGGATCGCCGCCGCCAGGAAGGGGATGAAACGCCCATATGCGTCAAACAACATCCCGCTCCCGAATAATGCCAGCGCACCGCCGATCCCGCCCATCAGGTTGATGATGCCATTGGCTTCACTGCGTTTTTCTGCGGAGAAGAGATCGCCCAGCCAGGCGACAGCCGGTGTGCGAAACAACGACATGCCAAAGTTGGTGATCATGATGAAAACCATGATCGCAAATATGGAGTTTGCCAGCGGAATCAGGGATAGGGCAATCGCGGAGATGGGCATGCCCAGTAGAATCCATGGTTTGCGCCGTCCGAATTTGTTCCAGGTATGATCGCTTTTCGCGCCTGCCCATGGGGAGACGAGTACGTTAAAGATGTTATCCCATGTCATCACAAAAAATGCCAGCGCAGGAGATAGACCAAAACCGGTAATGTTCGGTATCTCGCGTCCCGCCTCGATCAACTGCTGTTCATAGGCGGGGTTGCCTGCCTGCAGGAACAGGGGCACGAAACTGTTAAAAACCGGCCATACCAGATTGATGCCCAGGAAGGCAAGCCCGATAACCATCGTTTTTCCAACATGTATTTTCTGTTTTGGCATCTAACCGGTTCTCCTCAAATGCTGATAGTTTTCTCCATTAATAACACGAGTATCGCAAATCCGTTTCAAAAAAATACAGCCGCCTGGATGGCGGCTGCTATTTGCGCTGGGAGTGTTTGATTATGAAAAGACCTTAAACAGCTTTTTCTTCGCGTTGCATAGCGGGCAATTATCGGGTGCATCCCCTTCGCCTGTCCATCCGCACACAGTGCAGACATGCATTTTTCCAACGTCCGCATCCTGGCCAGCTTCTGCAGATTTCTTGGCTTGCGCATACATTTTGGCATGCACTTTTTCTGCTTCGCGAGCCCACTTTGTGGATCGTACAGCGCCGCGTTCCTCCTGTAATTCAGCAACTGCCATATAGGCAGGGTACATCTCTTCGATTTCGAATGTCTCGCCGTCCACACCGACACCCAGATTGTTATCGGTGGTGGATAATTTTTTCAACACTTTGAAATGGCTGGTGGCGTGTACCTGTTCGGCGTACGCATTGGCTCGGAACAGGCGGGCGATATTGGGAAACCCGTCCTTTTCCGCCTGGTCTGCGAATATTAGATATTTCATATGCGCCTGACTTTCGCCCGCAAAAGCGGCTTCCAGGTTCTCTTTGGTCATTGCGTGCATTGATCTCTCCATTCTATATTTTTATTATTTTTCTCCAATTGTACATTTTTTTCACTGGATCAGGGGTAATATGCGGAAATTGTTTCACGAGGAAGGGCGATAGCCGATCTCAATGACAGGTACAAATTAATAATTATTGAAAAGCATCCCAAGCAAGCTGTGATGTTAAATATCCCGGTCAGCTTCTTTTGCTGATTGCTATCGATGGTTGACCGCGGCAATGGATGATGTGAGCGGTCAAATATTTGTGAGTGAGGATATCCCCGGATTCCTATATGGTTACCATCACTTTACAGGAATTTTCGGGATTCTGATCAGCATGTTCAAATGCACCCTCTACCTGGCTGAACGGAAAGCGATTGCTGATCAAATTCCGCGCAGTGGTCTGGTGCATGGTAAGGTAATTCAATGCTGCTTTAAATTGATCGAGATTATTCCGAGAGCCAATAATAGACAATTCTTTTTTGGTCACATCCACCCCATAAATACAAAACTTTTCATTTGTGACTCCTACAACGACCACACGTCCTGCATCGCTGACGATACTGACAGCGCTCTCCAGGGTTTGTGGTAGCCCAACCGCTTCGAATACAGCATGCGGTCCGATTCCGTTTGTCCATTCTTCAGCTTTTTTCTGAAGATTGTCATGCTTGCTATTGACCACCATATCCGCGCCCATTTTGCGGGCGATGTCCAGTCTGAAATCAAGTACATCGGTGATCATTACTTGCGCTCCTCTATTCTTTGCGGCTGCAAGAATTGTCAGGCCGATCGTACCAGCGCCGATAACCAGGATCCGGTCTTTTTCTTTGATGTTTCCACGATTTGTCGCATGAAACCCGATTGAAAAGGGTTCGGCTAATGCCCCAAGATCGTAAGGCATATCTGCGGGTATCTTATGCAGGCAGGAAACCGGTACGGTAAACGCCTCGGCAAGTGCGCCGTTGGTTGTTACACCGACCGTTTGCATATTGCTGCAGCAGTTACTGCGCCCAATCGAGCAGGGATAACAGCTGCCGCATGGAATCAGCGGTTCGATAACAACCCGGTCTCCCGGATCAAAACCAGTGACATCTCTGCCTGTGCTTTCAACTATTCCGGATGCTTCATGCCCAAAGATCATTGGATAGGTTGTATATGGATGATCTCCACGGTAGAGATGAATATCTGAACCACAGATTCCTACTGCTTTTGGCCTCACAATTACTTCAAGGGGTTTTAATGGCGGCTTATCCAGTTTCCGCCGAACTAATGTTTTTGGTGCGGTAGCAATGATCGCTTCCATAATATTATCCCTGACTGGTTTTTGTTAATTGTATATTAGAAAACAACGTGTTGCTGATTATTGACTACAATAAACACCAGATAATAAATAATACACAAAAAAAATATATGCGTAATGATCGTGTGCTTAAAACGCTAATCCTGGTGATCGTTTGTTCAGCTTTAATCATAATCAGTTTGGTTGCAGCACCCTACCTGCAAAAGCTATTTTTACCCTCGGAAGAAACCGCCAGCGTGGGATACGCGTCGGATACAGTCCGTGCACGGGTGATCAATATAGTGGAGCAGGGGCAAACACAGATCGGCGGCATCGAGCAGGTGTATCAAACTGTTGATGTGGAGATATTGGAAGGCGAATTCATCAACCAGCGTGTAATCATGGATTTTGGGCGCAGCCAGGTTATGCCGGAAGATTATATTCTCGAGGTTGGTGATGTGATCCTCGTATCCGTGGGTGTCAGTCTTGTTGACCAATCAACAGATGCTTATTTTGTTGATTTCACCCGTGAGCGGGCTATTATTCTCATCCTAGTTGTTTTCGTGTTGATCGCGTATTTGGTCGGCAGCTGGACTGGGCTGCGCAGCCTTCTGGGGATGATGATCGGGTTCGTGGTGATTTTACTATACATCATCCCGCAGATCCTGGCCGGCAGTAATCCGGTTTTGGTTAGTATCATCGGATCGATCATCTTTCTAGGATTATCCCTTTATCTGGTATATGGATGGAAAGCGATGACACATGCGGCGGTGATCAGCATGGCTGTTGCACTTGGATTGACAGGATTGCTCTCCTATATTTTTATTCGTCTTGCCCGCCTGACCGGGTTCGGGAATGAAGATATGATGTTTCTGGTTCAGCAATCGCAGACGATGGTTGATATGCGCGGCATCCTGCTGGCAGGCATCATCATTGGATCACTGGGTGTTCTGGATGACCTGGTGGTGGGACAGTCATCATCGGTTTTCCAGCTGCATCAAGCCAATCCCTCATTATCTTTCAACGATCTGTTCAATCGGGCCATGGTAATTGGACGCGATCATGTTTCTGCGTCGGTCAATACACTGGTATTGGCTTATGCCGGAGAATCGCTTCCGATGCTGCTGTTATTCTCAATCACTAATGTCAATCTGGGTATGGCCATCAATGTCAGTTACATCGCAGAGGAGATCGTACGCGCGCTGGCGGGAACGATTGGGCTTTTTCTATCAATTCCGGTTGCTACAGCACTTGCCTGCCTATGGGTAACGCGTGTAGATTAGCGCATTCGGATTAAGGCATTATGGTATTGATGCTGCTCAAAACCAGGATCATGAATCCGAGAATGGTGTTGAATGCGAGCAGGTAATTTCCGATCTTGTTCTGGCCAGGTTTTGTTTTTCTTGGTTGATGTTTCAACATTCGCGCACGCAGGACGGCAATCAATGAAGCAAGGATGACCAGGAGATGCTTGATCGATAAGACTGCTGCATATGGGTTGGAGAAATCGAAGGGTCCAGATGATTTTCCGGAAAGGCGTGACATAAGAATGCCGGTGATGGTTAGCAGGATGATGCTTGCATATACCCAGCGGCTTTGGTACTTGATCAGGCTCTGAGTGACCTTTTTTTGCAATGGCTTATCTGTGATGCTTTGCTTGATAGCAGGCAGGAATGAGAAAAAAATGACCGCCATTCCGCCAATCCAGATGCTGGTGAAAATATTATGGATCGAACGCACCAATGAAGGGATGAATAGATTTTGCATATAATCTCCAGGAATCAAATAATTTTTGGAGATCATATCCCAATAAGCTGATCTTGTCTTCGACAAAAGTCGGAAATTTGTCAGGATCAGATTTTTGCCCTATCCCGCAAGGCTTGCAGATCAATGATCGTAATTTGCTGGCGGTCAAAACTGATGATGTGTTCATTCTCAAGATTGCGCAGGATTCTGCTCAAAACATCCGGCACGGTGCCGATCTGTGCGGCAATCAGGTCTTGTGTTTCCCACTTCTTTCTTGTGTATACGTTATCTTTGGATTGGCTGAGGATAAACTTGGCCAGGCGTGATTCAACCGATTTTAATGAGAGGTCTTCGACCAGTGCGATCATCGAAGACAGGTTTTGAGAGAGATAGCGGATCAAATGGTGCGAGAAGCCTGGATTTGCGTCAATGAGGGTGATAAGGGCGTCAGCGGGGATGCTGTGGATCTCGCAGTCCTCGAGAGCGACGATGCGGATGTGGTTGGGGGTGTGCGACAGAGAAGTAATTAACCCGAAGGTGTCGCCCGGACCAAAGGTGCGCAGGACTTGCTCACGCCCGGTTTGCGTTGTTTGTATGCCTTTCAGCCAACCTGAGATGATGATCGAAACACCGTTTGCCTGCTCGTTTTCCCATGCCACAATTTCATTTGTCTTGAAATGCCTGCTAATCGTCTGCGCGAGCAGTGCGTTCAGGATAGATTCATTCAGTTCGCTGAAGAACGGCGCTTGCTCGAGGAGATGCTTCACGCTTGATGAATTCAATTCCAATTTACGCAGCCTTTTTCTGCTGGTAGTGTATTGCTTCCTGTAGTTCGCAATGCTCATGCGCATATTGCGCGAGCGAAATACCCTGCTGGACCGCTTCCCAACCCTGGCGCATGCTGGCTGCCCCGCCGCGCGGGCCCATTGGGTGGTCAAATACCGCCCGTCCCGGGATTGTTCCAAAATCAACATCCCCAAAAGTTTTATAAAGGGTTTCGAGTGAACCAGCCCACTGGCTCCCGCCGGGAATCGGCAGGGTGGTTCGCAGGGTTCCCATCTCTTTCAGACATGCTTTGATGACGGAATGTACCTCTTCTTCCGTTGTTTTCATGCGCGGTGATAATCCGGGATAGATCAGCGCGTCAATGCCCGCTAAGCGCTGAAGTTTGGTAAAAACTGTTTCACGGATGCCGTGGTAGGGCACCTGGGTCATCGTTCCAAATAGGTCGAAATGGGACATGATCGGCACCGCGGCATGTTTTCGCAGCATACGACCAGCGCTGATACCCACCGTCATCACATTCAGCATGACCGCATTGGCGCCATTTTCCACGGCTATATCGTGTAAATGAAGGATCTGGTCCACCTCATCCGTGATGTTGGCTAAATACATTTTTTTCTCGCCGGTTTCATCTTCCGCGCGTTTCCGTGCGGCGGTGAGTGCTCTGGCACGTTCTGCCAGCGGAGACCATTCGGCATCATTCATTTGTTCATCATCGATCGCCACATCCAGTCCCCCGCACCATGCCGCATAGGCAATCTGTGCGGCATCTTCCGGCGCCAGGCCGATGTTCGGTTTGATCACGCCAAAGATAAACGGCCGGTTGTGGATTCCCAGAAGATCGCGCAGTCCATCCACGCCGAATTGCGGACCCTGAAAAGCATTGAGAAATGCATCCGGAAAGTAGATATCCTCCAAACGGATAACGATGATGTTCGGAGCGTGAAAAGCCCCTTCGCCGGCTGCGATCGTGAGCAGATTAGGAAACCGAGTTCCAAAATTATGAAAAGGATATGCGATGTTAACCTGACATCGGTATATTGCATCTGAATGATGGTGCAGCATGGCTTCCAGGGCGGCATTGCTGGATTGCGGGATCTTTTCAGCGCTGAGCGAGAGTACTTTGGCACCAAAGCGCGGCCGGAAGTCTTCGTCCACATCCTTTCGATGCCATTGGATAGTGGACATTTCCCGGCATAATTGTGCTGCAGCCAAACGGGGTTCGATGATCGTTTCAAATGTATATTTCAATTCCAGATACTCATCCATATTCAGATTAAAATTCTCAGCAAAAAATGCTTTCATATCAGATGGTTTCATATTACCCTTTCTCTAATAGGCAGGAATGCGCTTCCCGTCGATGACTTCCTGTTGAATTTTAATCGCACGCTCTGTATTGATCACTTTTTGCAGGACTTCCTTTACCAATGGATTATTTACGTCATATATCAGCGCAGCCTGTGTGTCGCTGTTGTTGACAATTTTTCGAGTATGTTCAGATAATGATTGTTCAATCACGGATGCATTTAAATGCGGCGCCATATCGTCCGCAGTCCAGATGGCCGCGTCAACTTCCCCCGTGGTTAGATAGCGGTAGATATTCATGAAATTGATATGCTGATAATTGACATCTGCCCCTTCAAATTCGATTTTTGAAAGATTATGCTGGTCATAGGAGTCTGGGTCAACGGCGACTTTCAGTCCGGATTGGTTTTTAGTTAAATCCTTTGTGAGATAGAGATGATGCGCGCTGGTGAATGTGCATGGTGGTAACGTCATCGCAGTTCGCTCTTTGTGTGTGCAAAGTCCATTTGCGGCAAATTGGGAAATGATGGCGACATGACAGCGTTTTTCCCGCAGGGCATTTATGCGTGTGCGCGATCCGCGTATAAAAATGAAATATGTCTCCACACCGGATTCGCTCAGCAGTATTTTTAGCGCAGTTGCCAAACCTTCGTAGCGATGGTTGGAAGGGAGTGTGTGCGCGATTACAAATGGTTCTGTGGCAGCGATTTGCCACAGCTTTCCAACAGACATTTTTTGGATGAAAGTTCCCAGCTGCCCGCGTTTGTCCAGCACAACCCCGTCGGCCGTTTCGATCTCAGAAATGGATTCTGACAATAGGCCGATACTCGCGTTGAAAGTTTTACTCATTGATCGGATGCTGGGGATGTTTTCACCTATTTGCAGTGTGAGGAAATAGGATGAGAGTTTCCGTATGATCTCGCTTCTTTTTCTGTTTTCCATAATTCAGCGCTAAACAATTGGTTGATTAAATCAATGGGTATCTTGACAACGAATAAATTGTATTGCATAATGTTCACGTAATATGAACATTATACATGATGTCAGTTAAAAACTCAATGGAGGAGAGATGGCGATTGTAAATGCGAAAGAGATCATGATTCCTGCCACGGAAAAGAAATATGCGGTTGGTGCTTTTAATATCACCAATATCATCCAGATGGAAGCGGTGGTCGATGCGCATGAGGAGATGAAAGCACCGCTGATCATACAGACCTCAGTTACCCCCGCAAAATTCCTGGGGCAGGATGTGATACCGGCGGTTTACCGTGCGATTGCGGAAAATGCTTCGATTCCGATATGTCTGCACCTGGATCACTGCCGTGATGTGAATTATTGCAAATCCTGCGCGGATAAGGGCTGGACTAATATTATGATCGACGCATCGCGCCTGCCATTTGAAGAGAACATGCAGCAGACCAAAGAAGTAGTTGATTACTGCCACGCGCTTGGCAGCATATCAGTTGAAGGTGAATTGGGAACAGTTTCTGGAGTTGAAGACCAGGTTGCTGTTGCCGAAGATGCCGCACAGTTATGTGATTTGGAGCAGGCGTTAATCTTTATTGAAGAAACCGACGTTGATCTTCTCGCACCAGCCATTGGTACGGCACACGGTGTGTACAAAACAGCCAATCCGAAGGTGGACTTTGATCGTTTTGAAAGCATCGCGAAAGCAGTTAATGGCGATAGAGTGCGTGTGCCCCTTGTTGTCCATGGGGGATCTGGTCTGCCGGATGATTATGTCTTGAAGCTTGTCTCTCTGGGTGGTGCGAAATTCAATGTCTCTACCGATCTGAAGCAGACCTGGATCAACGCAGTTTTTGAATATATATCAGCAAACCGGGAGGAATATAACCCTGGAAAATTGGATGCGCATGCGCGCAATGTAACCAAAGAAAGGATCAAAAAGTGGATCGCATTGTTTGGCAGCGCGGGAAAAGCAGAATAAATAAGGAGTAAATGATGGCAAAAATTAAAGCATTTTTCTTTGATCAGGATGGCGTGATTATCGATACAGAAAAAGATGGTCATCGCGTGGCATTCAATCAAACTTTTAAGCATTTTGGCCTAGATGCGGTTTGGAGTGTGGAAGACTATCATCAATTGCTGCAAATCGGTGGTGGCAAAGAACGCATGCGTCATTTCCATCAGACGGTGGGATTTAATCCACCGATTCCCGACGGTGAAGAAGATGCGACTATTAAAAAGCTCCATGCCTATAAAACAGATACTTTTATTGCTCTATTGGAGAGCAATAAACTGCCTCCACGACCAGGGATCCGGCGTATCATGCACGAGGTCAATGACCTGGGACTAACTCTAGCAGTTACAACCACATCCAACCAGCGCGCCGCTAAGGCAGTTGCGGAAAAAATTCTTGCCGATATTGAATTTGACTTCATTATTGCGGGCGATATGGTCAGCCATAAGAAGCCGGACCCCGAAATCTACCGCATGGCGTTGGAAGAAGCAGGTTTGCTGCCGGAAGAGTGTATTGTCATTGAGGATTCGCATGTGGGCGTGACAGCAGCCAGGGCGGCGGGGGCCCATGTGGTTGCTACCACTAATTTCTATACGAAACGCGAAGATTTGAGCGCTGCAGATTTGATTGTCACTTGCCTGGGAGATCCCGATGGAGAAAAAGGGACGCTCAAGGCAGGCGGTGAAGGTTTGCAATACGATGGGGTCCTCACGGCAAAGCAGTTGATTGAATATTTTTCAAATTAGAAAAAGGAATCTATGAACGCAAAACTATTGAAGGAAATGTATGAAAAGGCGCTCACTATTCGATTATTTGAAAAGGCGGCAATCGAACAGTATCGGCTTGGAAATATCTATGGATACCTACATCCTTATCTGGGGGAGGAAGGGATTGCTGTAGGGGCGATCAGCACTCTCCGACCGGATGATTATATCGTCAGCACGCATCGCGGACATGGCCACGCGATTGCAAAAGGCCATGATGTCTCGTTAATGATGGCTGAGTTGTTCGGGAAGGCGACAGGTTATTGTCAGGGACGCGGCGGCTCGATGCATGTCGCCAATCTGGAACAGAATAATCTCGGAGCCAACGGTATCGTGGGAGGCGGCATTCCGATTGCAACGGGGGCAGGGATGGCGGTCAAGCAGAAAAAATCAGACCAGGTGGTGATAGGCTTTTTTAGTGATGGCGCAGTCAATAATGGCGTCTTTCACGAATCGCTTAATCTGGCGGCTATTTATGCACTCCCTGTTGTTTATGTGCTGGAAAACAACCAGTATGCCGCTGCTACACCATATGAAAAAATGAATTTGAACGATGACCTTTCAATATACGCCAATGGTTTTGGCATACCTGGACTGACCATTGATGGCAATGATGTGATTGGCGTTTATGAGGCGGCATCCAGTGCCGTGGAGCGCGCGAGAAATGACGACGGGCCGACCTTGATCGAATGTAAGACTTACCGCCATCAGGGTCACCATGTCAACGATCCTGGTGTGTATATGCCGCAGGATGTGATGGCAGCATGGAAAGCAAAAGATCCTGTGGATAGGCTGCGTGACCATTTAGACGTGAACGAATCAATCACTGAGGATGAAATCGCAGCGATAGATCAGAAGGTCGCAATAATTATCGAAGATGCTGTTCAATTCGCATCTGAAAGCCCGCAACCTTCAGCAGAACAGTTTTTATCTGAAATCCCGCAATTTTAGGACAGCAAACAAGGAGAATAAATCTGTGACTACATTAAAGTATCGAAAAGCATTAAACAACGCGTTGCGGGAGGAAATGGAGCGTGACTCGCTGGTATTCCTGGTGGGTGAAGGCATCGGGAAAAAGGGGGGCTCTTATAAAGTAACCGATCAATTGATTCATGAATTTGGTCCGGAACGGGTGATTGACACACCGATATCCGAGGCTTCCTTTGTTGGTATGGCCGGCGGCGCGGCGATAGCCGGTACTCGGCCGGTCGCTGAGATCCTTTTCGTTGATTTCACCTATTTGATCATGGACCAGATCGCAAACCAGATCGCCAAATTTCGATTTATGACAGGCGATCAAGGCGCGGTGCCCTTTGTCTTGCGAACACAGGGCGGTTTGGGAAATGGATTGGCAGGGCAGCACTCCCAGAGCCTTGAAGCGCTTTTCTATCATATTCCCGGTTTGCAGGTCATCATGCCGTCTACCCCCTATGATGCCAAGGGGCTGCTGAAGTCAGCAATTCGCAGTGACCAGCCGGTCATTTTCATTGAACACAAAAAACTTTATATGACAGAGGGTGAAGTGCCGGATGAGGAATATACCATTCCGATAGGAATGGCGGATATCAGGCGTGAGGGATCCGATGTGACACTGGTAACTTATTCTTATATGACCCTGGAATCCTTAAAAGCGGCAGATTTGCTCGCACAGGAAGGTATTAATGTGGAGGTGATCGATCTGCGTTCATTGGTGCCGATGGATATGGACTGCGTGCTTTCTTCGGTCAAGAAAACCGGACGGCTGGTTGTGGTGCATGAGGCGGTCAAACGCGGCGGAATTGGCGGGGATATTGTTGCCAATGTCGTGGAACATGCCTTTTATGATCTCGAATCACCAGTAAAACGGTTAGCCGGTAGAAATACGACCATTCCGTTCAACATCAATCTGGAAAAATTGTGTGTTCCGTCCGTGGCGGATATTGTTGAGGGTGTACGAGAAGTATTTAATAGCTGATCTCAGTTAGGAGAGAGAGAAAAGATGGCAGAAAAAATAATCATGCCCCAGGGTGGGCAGGACCTGCAGTTTGGAACAGTGGTGCGCTGGCTGAAGCAGGAAGGCCAAGCAGTCAGCAAAGGGGAATTGATCTGCGAAGTAGAAACCGAAAAAGCGGTCTTTGAAGTCAACGCCCCCAGAGATGGTTTTTTGATAAAGATAATAAAACAGGACGGGGAAGAGGCGGAGGTTTTATCTTCCATCGGTTTTGTGGGTGATAAGAATGAAAAGGTAGTGTTTCACGAAGAAACACAGCCTGTTGAACCTGATCAGATACACCAGAAAACCAAAAAAGGCGCTCAACCCCAGCGTCTCCCCGGCGAAAAAGTACGCATCTCTCCGAAGGCACGGAAATTAGCGCGAGATCATGGCATTGATATTAATGCTTTAACAAGCGATCGTGCAGATGGGAAGATCACAACAGAGCTTGTTCAGAAGGTAATTCGGGATACTTCCACCGAGAGCATTTTGACGGAACCGAGTGGAGGGAATCTGAAGAAAATGAGCAGAGTGCAGCGTGCAGCCGCCAGTCGATTATCACATTCCTGGCAGCAGGCACCGCATTTCTTTGTAACGGTTTCTGTTGACATGACGGATGTGATGAACCGCAGAAAAACATTTAACGCTGATGCGAAAACGAAAAAGATATCCATCAATGACCTGATTATCAAAGCGGCTGCTCTGGTGCTCAAGGATATGCCCGCGGTCAATGCCTCGTATTACGATAAAGACACAATAATTCTGTGGGAGGATATCCATATCGGTATCGCAACTTCCACGGATGTTGGTCTGCTGGTGCCTGTGCTTAAAAATGCGGACAAGTTATCCCTGCAGGATATCGCGGAAAAGACCAGCATCCTGATTGAAGAAGCGCGTAACGGGAAATTATCGAATGAAGTTCCCTCACGATTCACGATCAGCAACCTTGGTATGTTTGAGGTCGATCAATTCACAGCGATTATCAACCCCCCTGAATCGGCCATTTTAGCCGTTGCTTCAACAAGAAAGAAGGCAGTGGTTAATGAAAAGGGTGATATCGTGGTTCGAGATATCATGGAGATGACGCTTTCTCTTGACCATCGCATCGGCGATGGAGTATTAGCTGCTACATTTATCAATCGGATTAAGGCGTTGTTGGAAGAACCGCGTCAATTATTTTAACAAGAAAACATGCACAGGAGGCACTATGGACGTATCAAAAATGATCAGCAAGGCGGTTAAAGCTGGCACACTTTATAATCTCAGCCACTTTCACCAGGCCTGGAATAATGTGTCTCTTCGCCGCTTAATGGGTAACGAACTCTTGTTTCCGCCATCGCCTGCGGTGATCAACGCGGTTGAAAAAGTGCTCCCAAAAATGAATTATTATCCAGAAGACCCTGCGACCAATCGGCAGCTTTTGCAGGCGCTTGCAGAGTATGCCGGGGTGGCCGGTGGTGCTGATTGGGTGACTCTCGGGAACGGATCCATGGAAATCATTGATATGCTGCCCCGGGCTTTTCTTAATGAAGGCGATGAAGTATTGCTTCCCTGCCCGGATTACACGCCTTATACACGCCGACCTCCGCTGTATGGTGGAGTGATCGTTGATGTGATCCCGGATAAAAAATTTTGCTACACGCTGGAAGATTTTACTTCCCGGTTGACCAACAAAACAAAAATGATCATCCTCAGCCGCCCAAATGCACCCGCGGGGAATCTGCTTCCGCGCGGCGTCCTGCGACAATTATTGGATTTGGAAGTGATCGTGGTTGTGGATGAAGCCTATGCAGAATTTTCACGACAAACAGTGGTGGATCTATTACCGCAATTTAATAACCTTATCGTCAGCCGTACCTTTTCAAAAGCAATGGGATTGGGAGGCATCCGCTTAGGTTTTATTCTTACCAACCCTGAAATTATCAGCTTTATTGAAAGGATTCGAGTACCTCTCAATATCAGCCTGCTCACCCAGGTTGCGGCACTTGCAGCAGTCAGTGATGCGCAATACATCGAAGGCAATATCCAAAGAGTGATCGATGCTCGGGAATTCCTGCAAAAAAAGTTAAAACAAATAACTGGGATCCATGTTTATCCTTCTCAGGGAAATTTCGTTTTGATCAATACAGAGCAATGTAAGATTTCCGCAGATGAAATTCAAGAAAAACTGCTTGAAGAAAATTACCTGACCCGGAACGTATCCGGCGGCCGTGGGCTTGCCGGCGAACATTTCCTTCGTATCACTATCGGAACGATGGAAGATATGGCTGCGATTGCGCGCCATATAAACAGAATTGTTGACGAAGGGTAGATTCCAACCGTGAAGTTTATGATAGGATGAGTTGACCATTGTTATTTGTTTTGAAATAAACCGCCGCATATAATAAGGGAGACCCCATGCATCAGATTCTGCCATTTAAATTGGATCCGACCTATCGTGAATATGTATGGGGTGGAAAAAAGTTGCGCCCTGATGCTGATCGGACTGCGGAAGCCTGGGTGGTTTATGAACAAGACCGTATTGCGGATGGTCTGTTACAAGGACTTACATTGGGGCAGGCTTCACAAAAACACCCGAAAACGCTGCTCGGTTCTACTGTCATAGCGCAAACAGGAAGCAAATTTCCTTTATTGATCAAGATTCTCGATTGCGCCAAATGGTTGTCGTTGCAGGTACATCCAAATAATGATCAGGCGGTGCGCTGGGAAGGTCCGAACCACTATGGAAAAATGGAAGGATGGTATGTGATAGATGCGGAAAAAGGAGCACAGTTAATCAGCGGTTTTAAGCCAGGTATTTCACGGGAACAGATTCAGGTCTGCGTTGGAAAAAAAAGTCTGTTGGATCTGGTAGATTGGAAGAAAGTAAAAAAACGGGATAGTATTCTGATTAAACCCGGTACATTGCATGCGCTGGGTCCCGGTCTGCTAATCTATGAAGTGCAGCAGACATCAGACATCACCTATCGCGTTTATGATTGGGATCGGCCGAAGAAGGATGGTAGAAAACTGCATATCGAGCAGGCAGCGGATGTCCTCGATCCACGGGCGGATGGCAGCCTGAACGCAACCGATCCGCAATTCTCGGGTGTGAAGACGTTGTTCACCTGTCCATTTTTCGAGCTTGAACTGATTGCGCAATTAGCAGCACCTCACCAAAGAGAGCCACAGAGCGAAAGTTTTGAAGCTTTAACCATTGTGCAGGGGGATGGCGTCATTTGCGGTGATGGTTGGCAGCGGTCACTTAAATGTTTTGAAACACTGATAATTCCCGCAAGCGTACACGAATACCAGATTCAATTACAGGAAGGGGTTTGTTTATGTGCACGTGTTCCAGCAAAGACATAGGTCAATACCAGAGAAACCATGTATGAACAAGCAGAACAAGGGGCGAACCAGCATGGTCATATTGTTGGAAATAGTGATCATAGCTTCCTATTAGCCGGAGTAAGTGATGTGACCGAAAGCTGTGGTGGTGCAGCGATCATTGTGCCAGCTCTGCCAGCTTTTATTTCCGAAGCGTTTGAACTCGATCCATCCATCAACCTACCCAAATCAGGGCCTTCGTAAAAGATCGATCTGGAAACATACACGCTTAAGGTAACTGGCCTTGTGGAAAATCCTCTTTCTCTTCCCTATTATCAGTTGCGCTTTATGCCGAAAAATACAGATGCGCCCACACTGATATGCCGCAGACTTTTATTGATACCGCTGAGTGGCCGGGCGTCCGTCTTGCAGATATCTCCAAATTGGAGGGGTACAGGATGGCGCTTCCAAGGCTCGTAATGGGTTAAGTGGCTGTTGGAGATTGAGATTCAATAAAAAATATCGCTCTAAGTTGTACGGTATTCCCCGAATCATTGCTTATTTTTTCAATACCATACAGGTTCCTACCAGCCCCGCGCCCGTGTGAACGGATAAACCAGGGTTGACGTCGATGAGAGGCATGTCATCCGGACACTCAAGATTATCCCGCAACAGCCCCGCGAATGCTTCTCCGGCTTCTTGCGCGTTGACATGCAATACGCATGCGCGCTGGATGCTGCCTTTTCCGATATCTTCTTTTACCAGATCGATCATGCGCGCCCAGGATTTTTTCCGGGTGCGCACTTTTTCAAGCATATCTAATTTTCCGTTTTGTACGGATAAGATCGGTTTGATATTGAGCATACCAGCCATTCCGGCTGTGATGTGGCTTACCCGTCCGCTCATGGAAAGGTATTTAAGTGTCGATAATCCTCCATATAAGATGGTGTTTTTCTGAACTTCTTCAGCAGAAGCCATGACTTCATCAACATTCTTTCCATGCCCGGCGGCTTCAGCCGCAGACAGCACCATGTAACCCTGTGCCATCGATAGCGTGTTAGTATCTATGATCCGGATGTCATGGTCGCTCATATCATCCGCAGCAATTTGTGCGGATTTAATCGTCGCGCTCATCTCCCCACTTATGGCGTAGTAAATCAATATTTCTGGTTTTTGCTCATCAAACACTCGCTTGAAATACGCAAGAAATTGACCCGGGGTTGGAGCGGCGGTTGTGGGTAGTTTCCCGGCTTGATCGATCTTAGCGAACAACTCTGCGTTGCCGATCGTGTGGTCCGTGCCTGTCAGTTCATCTCCCATATGGATAGAGATCGGCACCTGCAAAATGTCATATTTTGCGGCCATTTCCTTTGGAAGGCTGGAATCTGTGTCAGTAATGATAGATATCTTTGCCATGATATGAATCCTTTCAAAATAAAGATGAATGATATGCTTATATTAACATAATAATCTAAACCAATTATGATGCATACTATAATTACCCTGCAAACAAATGGAAAATTGATATGAAAAGAAATCTATTGCTCATCGGCATCTTTTGTGTGATTCTGGTTGTATTTGGCATGATCCTGTCAGCGAATTTACGCAGCCTGACCCAAAATGCACTTGCTCCAATCACAGATTCAACTAATGCAATGAAAACGCAGGTGGCAAATGTGCTACACCCAACACCCACCATCATGCCTGATCCAGTCACGATCATTAACGAGGTGCGTGCCCTGGCCCGGTTGGAAACAATTCAGTTCACGGTTGAAAAGATCATTACCGCGGATTCCGGGCAGGAAGTCCTCACAAAATTATTTGGTGATCGCCTGCTGTTTGTTGCTCACGGTGTGGTTATCGCGGGCGTTGATCTCAACCAGTTAGAAAAAGAAGATTTGGACCTGCGGGATGGCGTGCTGACCGTAAAATTGCCCGAACCAGAGATATTCATCGCAACACTGGATAATCAGAAATCGTATGTCTATGATCGACAGACGGGTTTGTTGACAAAAGGTGAACAGGATCTGGAAACCATGGCGCGTCAGGCAGCGGAAGAAGAGATCCGCGATGCAGCGCTTGAAGATAGTATTCTTGATCAGGCACAATTAAACGCGGAAAATTATTTATACCGTTTGTTTGATGCGCTGGGATTTGATACCGTGGTTTTTGAATGGGGTCAGCCTTAGGAATCCGATTTGAATTCTCCAAAGCAGATAGATGTTCGGCAGGCTCATAAATATTTTTCGGAGAAATGTTTTAATGCAGCCTGGGATCTGATCCGGAAGATTGATCGAAGTGAGTCGGATATGGATATGATGGTTCACCTTGCCCATTCTTCCTTGTACCATTGGTCTAAGCGAGCGGATTGCACAGATCAGAATCTGTCGGTTGGATATTGGCAGTTATCCCATGTCTATGCTCTTGCGGATCGCGGAGAGGCTGCAGTGCGATATGCGCATGTGTGCCTCAATTATGGGCAGCAGCATGGTGTCGCTCGTATTTTTCTGGGCTATGCGTATGAAGCGCTGGCGCGCGCCTTTATGGTGAATGGTGAGAAAGATCAGGCGGATCGATATCTCAGCAAAGCCAAGGAGATTGCTGTTTCCTTAGATGAGGTAGATTGTGACCAGCTGATTGCGGATGTGAGCACGATTAATCTGGATTAACCGTATGGATTACCCCAATTCGATTCGTATGGTCTCACCGCTGGGCACATCCAAAAAACCGCTGATATTACCCTTGATTTTTCCAAATACATTAACAGGGCTTGCAGCCGCCGGTTTATCTCCGCGGCTTGCAGGTGTTTTTCCGAAAAATATGCAAAAACTATTTCCCGGCGGCCAATAAGCCAGGTCGCCGATCTCTACTTCTACCTGGGTATTTTCCTCATGCATTTCCACAGAAATTGGAAAATAGATCTCTTTTCCCCATGTTTGTGTTTTTCCGGAAATTGGCAGCGCTTCCAGGATATGTTTTGCAGTGTCAGGGTTTCTATTACTATCGACTTGTGCTTCGATCCAACCACTGGTTTGTGTATAGATTTTTATTTTTGTTTTCATTTCTTAATCTCCGGGAAAAAATTGGTATTTAATAAAAAATTTCTGAATGAATATTCTGTAAACCAATTTACTTGCGCCGGCTGTAGGCTCCACCGCCATACAGGCTCAGGTCAACGATCAAAGCCAGCCCTAACCAGACCCAGTCCATACCGATTGGATTAGGCAGGCCGGGTTTGAATAGAAAAGTATATGCCAGCGTAGTGACTGGTAAAAATATCGTTCCCAGGATGGGAATCAGCAGGCTGTTATACACAGTGTTAAACCGCACAGGGTTAAAAAACCACCAAACGACGAGTCCGGCACGTGGACCTAAGAATAATATTGAACTAATTACACAACACATTGCTAAACCTCCTTCATATGTAACAAGTATATGATATCCAATTAAGATTTTGCAGTTAAATTTTGGTATCATTAGTTGATTGTTTATAGGCGGATGTATTGACACTTGAAATAGCTTTGGTGATCGGACTTATCATTCTTGTTGCTGTGGTTTTGGCAACGGATCGCTTTTCTCCAGACGTGGTTGCCCTGGCAGTGATGGCATTGCTAATTATCAGCGGGCTGCTTCCGCTTCAACGGGCCCTGCAGGGTATTGGCAGCGAGGCCTTTCTTCTCATTCTTGGGCTGTTGGTGATGACGGCTGCGCTGGAAAAAACGGGTTTTGTGAATTTTGTCGGAGCCTGGTTGCAGACGAGGGTGCATGGTGATCCGCAAAAATTCCGATGGATGCTGATACTCCTTGCTGCTCTAATGAGCACTTTATTGAGCAATACCGGTTCTACCGCATTTCTATTACCGATTGTTATCGGCGCAGCGCGGACAATGCAGGTGTCCCGTTCGAAACTCTTATTGCCGCTGGCTTTTTCAACCATTCTTGCAAGCTCCGTCACGCTTGTTTCAACTACAACCAATATTGTGGTCAGCGGGATATTGGAGGGTGAAGGTTTCTCGCCGCTGGGGATGTTCGAATTAACACCGGTGGGCATCCCGATACTTTTTGTTGGAATAATTTATCTGATTATTTTTACGCCGAAGATTGTGCCGGATCGTCCATATGAGGAGCCTTTTTCAGTGGAAGCCAGTGTGCGCAACTATTTAACTGAAATGATCATTCCGAGTCATTCGAAATATGATGGTGTGACCGTTGCGCAAGCAGCGCTGGGCCGTGATTTGGATATGACCATCCTGCGGATTGCGAAAAATAATCGATCATACCTTGTGCCCACCGCTAACACTATACTGGAGGCGGGAGATGTATTGCTTGTTGAATATGATCGCGATGCATTATTAAAGCTGGATGATGATTCTGGGCTGGAATTGAAACCCAGAAATGAGATCGCTGGCGGGGATCTTAAATCAGATCGTGTAAGTTTATTTGAGGTCATATTATTGCCACGCTCTCAGTTGATTGGGAAGACCCTCAAACAATTGGATTTTCGAAGAACCAGCGGATTGCAGGTGTTGGGTATCAATCGCAGCGGGCGAACCATTCGCAGAAAGCTCAGTGAGATAAAACTTGCCGTTGGTGATCAATTACTCCTGCATGGCAGCCGCATTAGCGCCTCAACGATGGACAGGGATGGTATATTCCGCCTGCTACACACAATGCGCATGCAAGATTTTGAGAGGCGAAACGCGATTGTTGCGGTTGCGACATTTGTGTTGGTGCTTGGGTTGGCGGCGTTGAATGTCATCCCCGTTGCTTTGGCTGCATTGCTGGGAATGCTTGTTGTATTTCTAACCGATTGCATTTCCCCCGAAGAGGCATATCAGAAGGTGAACTGGCAGGTGCTGCTGATGATCGGGGGCATGCTTGCGCTGGGTATTGCTGTGCAGGATAGCGGGACAGCTGCATACCTGGCGAAGAGTATCGTTTCTCTCACGAAAGAATTGTCGGTCCATTGGCTGCTGGGTGGATTTTTTATCCTCTCCATGCTGCTCTCCCAGCCCATGTCCAATCAGGCTGCGGCCGCTGTGGTTGTGCCGGTTGCTATCGCAACCGCCTCGCAGCTGGGATATAATCCGCGCAGTTTTGCAATCATGATTGCGCTTGGTGCCAGCTGCTCTTTTCTAACGCCACTGGAGCCTGCCTGCATGATGGTATATGGTCCTGGAAATTACCGCTTTACTGATTTTGTTAAAGCCGGTTTACCATTAACCCTTGTCATTTTCGCTATTGCTTTATGGATGGTACCGCTTTTTTGGCCGCTTTAACAGACTGAAACGATTTTGAAAACGGGAGTAATTGACTGATCATGGAAAAAATTGCTATTTTGGGTGCCGGTGTGATGGGCAGCGCGGTAACCTGGCCGCTGACCGATAATGGGTATGATGTCCATTTGATCGGTACCCATCTGGACGATGCGATCATCTCATCCTGTAAATCAAAACGCTATCACCCGCGCCTGGAACGAAAAATTCCGGATCGCGTAACTCCCTTTTTTATCGATGACCTGGATCAGGCACTTGAGGACGTATCGTTTATTGTCAGTGGGGTGAATTCAATGGGGGTGAACTGGATTGGTAAAAAACTCGCTCCGTACGTGAAGAAGAGCACGCGTATCATTGCCATAACAAAGGGTTTAGAAGTGGATGGCGAAGGAAACCTGGTCATCCTTCCTGAGGTGATGCGTTCGGAATTACCTGAAAATGTCCGTGATGCGGTGTCAATAGCCGCAGTGGGTGGTCCCTGTATTGCGGGCGAACTGGCAGGCCGCCGGCAAAGTTGTGTCTATTTTGGCGCTCGAGAATTGGAAACCGTTGTCGATTTGAAAAAGTTTTTCAAAACAGACTACTATCACGTCTGGACGACTGATGATATTGTATCGCTGGAATTGGCTGTAGCGTTGAAAAACGCCTATGCGTTCGGTGTGGGAATCGCAGACGGTATCCTGGAGCGGGCAGGGGGTGTGGATTCATCCGGTGCGTATATGCATAATCTCAAGGCAGCGCTTTTTGCCCGCGGATGTCTGGAAATGCACACATTGCTGGCGGCACAGGGAGCAAACGGCGCGTTTGCCTATAACTTACCGGGTGTGGGGGATCTATTTGTCACTTCAACAGGGGGCAGATCAGTGACGCTGGGACGGTTGATCGGAGCAGGATTGAACTATGAAGATGCTTCAGCGCGTCTCTCAGGTGAAACGCTTGAAGCTGCACTGGTTATTCAACAAATGGGAAAAGCGTTACCTGCGCTATATAGGAAAAATGTGATTGAAATGGGGGATGTGCCTTTCATGGACTTGCTGGTAGATATTGTAGTTCACAATAAGCTGGCAGAATTGAATCTGGATGCCTTTTTTGGGATATGACCATGGTGAAAAAGGCGCTTATTTAAATAAACGCCTTTTTCCTGATACTGTTAGTCGTTTAGCACGAAGGTTACTTTCATGAGCACCCGATATTCGCTGATTTCTCCTTGTTCATCGACCAGCACTTCCTGGCTGCTGATCCAGGCGTTGCGAACATTTTTCAATGTTTCATTTGCGCGTTTGATACCTGTTGCGATAGCGTCGTCAAAGCTTTTCCTGGAAGAACTCTTGATCTCTGTTATTTTTGCTACAGACATGATATTTCCTTTCGCTGGGTAAGTTATTGTCTAACTATATCAGAACAGAAGATTAGATATTTTTATTTCTTGGTCTTAACCACGGGAAAGCGTATTTCTGTTATTGGTATGACGCCATTATTTTTATCCGGATCATTTAGATAATACTCATAAGCGATGCCGGAAGGTGTGTATCCATTTTCTTCCGCCCATTGTGTGAGAGCCCCATAAGCTGGCTCCATGCTGTCATAAGGACCTCGATACACTGTGCTGATGTATTTTCCCGCGGAAATTTCGCCCGCGATAATTTCATCTTTTCCCGGCAGTTTTTCCTTTACAGTAAATCCTACCTCGATATCCAGCGCCTGCATGTCCATGTTGTAATATACAGCAAACGGCATGCCGCACGGGGCTTTACCGATTTCTTGAAGGTAAATCATGATCCCGCCGTAAGCCTTCCCAAAGAAATCAGGCAGCTTTTCTACAGGGTGCAGCTCCCGCATGGTGAGTGTCGGTTGCAGTTCGGTTTTCTTTAGTTCTATTTTGTAATTCATTCCTTCTCCATAATAAAAAATATGTTCTAATTATACTGATATTAATTGAATATCTAAAGCATCTTGTCCATTTAATAAATAATTTTTTGATTTTATTGATAAATGATCCCTCCGGAGGTATTCCATTTCCAGAAAATTTATGCTAAAATTAATTGCTTGAAAAGTAGTTCTGATAAGAAAGAAGTTGTTCTTTTGATTTGGAACAAAATGTAGTCAAGCTTTAAAAAAATTATGAAAGGAGTTCCAAATCATGTCCGAGAAAGAACAGGGCACCGTAAAGTGGTTTAACGGAGCAAAAGGATACGGCTTTATTGAGCGCGATTCCGGCGAAGATGTTTTTGTCCACTATAGTGCCATTCTCGCGGATGGCTACCGCTCACTGGATGAAGGACAGCGTGTTGAATTCGTTGTCACCCAGGGCGATAAAGGTCCGCAGGCTTCAGAAGTTATTCTTCTATAAGAAGGAAATAATTTCAAAAACAAGAAGACAGTTGTCAAAAAACTGTCTTCTTTTCTTATAGGATATTAATAATAAAAAATCGTTCAGGTGATATATTGTAAAAAAAACAGGAAGGAGGATATGATGAGACTAACACCCCCAACAAAGAATGTCTTTTGGCTCTCAACAGTGCTTAGCGTCCTTGGCTTAGTTGCAAGTTTCGTGAGCATTCCGTTTGTCAGCAATTATGCATTCTGGTTCGTCGTTGTCGGTAACCTTTTGCTCTGGCTGAGCGTTACCCTCAAAGGATTCTAATTAATCCAAGCATTAATTTAAAATCCCCATGATAATTATCGTGGGGATTTGCCTTTAAGAATTTAGAAGATTTTCCAAAGGATGCCAGTACATTCTGGCAGTATGCACCATTGATATTTTTGGATCTTCGCTGCCATCTCTTCTCCAAAGAAAAATCCGGACAGCGCCATCGCTTCGTCCATGTCTTTAAAAGAGTAGTCGGTACGGATCCATGTATCATCGAAATCTTTGGATTTGAGGAAATCGAAGTAATCATTTAGATGCGGAGGTGGGTTTGGGCTTTTAAAACCGGTACCGTAGTTTTCCAGCAGGATCAGAATGCCCCCGGGTCGAAGTAACCTTTTCGCTTCGGCAAGCCCGGCTTCCAATTCCTGCTCCCATTTCTCATCACCCCACACGGCCAGATAACAGAAGCTCCATCCCGCGATGATCATATCCGCGCTGTGTTTGGGAAAGGGCGTCTGCCGCAGATCGGCAACGCTCAAGATCACATTCAGGCTCTCCTGATTTTCCAATACATCACGCGCTGTTTGCAGCATATGCATTGAAAGATCGCTGGCCGCAATGGTTCTGGCTTGTCTTGCCAGAAATCGCGTCAAACGTCCAGTACCCGCACCCAGTTCAATGATGTCCAATCCATGGGTGTCTCTGACTTTATTGATTGCCTCGGGTAAGTTGTCAAGATGATCTTCTTTTAGAATTAACTTTTCGTATTGGTCAGCATGACCATCATACACTTCTTTTTCAGTCGGCATGCGTTTGATTTTACTACGAGAACAGGCAGCATTTATGGGCTGGCGAGATGGAAACCACGCATGATTTGCTGTGTGATATCTTCAACGGGTTGTTGAATATCAACAATGAGCGCGTTTTCCGGCTTTTCAAGATCGTCAAATTGGCTCTGCAGCATATTATTTTTCATAAAATGGTGCCTGGTTGCCATGCGTTCGAAGATCACATCGTAACTCCCTTTCAAATAGACAAACACCCCATTATTTATACCCTGATGGAGCAGTTGACGGTAACTCTGCTTCAATGCGGAGCAGGCCAAGACGACATTTTCTCCTCTCCGCTGTGCTTCTTTAATGCGACGATTAAGATGTTGCAGCCAGGGCCAACGATCATCATCAGTGAGAGGGATGGCTTGTGTCATTTTGCGGATATCTGATTGGGAATGAAAATCATCACTTTCGATAAATGTCCACTCCAGTTGATCGGCTAGTGCCCTGCCGACGGTTGTTTTCCCGCAACCTGACACGCCCATTAGTGTGATCAGTGATATCGTCATTTGAAGTATCTAAGTAGGTAGCGGATCGCCAGCGGCGGTTACCAGGTCTTCCATCAATCGCTGTGTTTTCAAAGCCTCCTGAGCGCTTGTCTGGGGTGTTTCGCGCGTTCGAACACAGTCAAAGAAATGGTCAAGCTCTCCCCAGAACCCACGCTCTTTCATTGCTGTGACCCATTTTCCTGCGCGGTCGGTGCCATATACAGTTTCATGACCATCATGCATCACACGCAGTCGTTCGAAGGCGTCAACATGCAGACTTATGCCTTTGGTATGTATCGTGGCGCTTTCCTGCCATGCGCCGGTTTGATTGCAGACCATGATCGTCCCCATTCCTCCCCCCGGCAGTTTGACAGTGCTGTTGGCGGTGACAAGCACACCGTCTGCTTTTTGATATGTAGTTTGTATCGCTTCCACATCACCGCAGTAATAGCGCATCAGATCGATCTGGTGAATGGTGTCATCCAGGTAATGCTCGAATAACGATGGGTTTGAGGCGGTGGTCCGGTGCTTTTTGATCACAGCCAGCTCGATTTTCTGGTTGCTCAAAATGCTTTTTGCCTGCTGATAAAGTAGTGCGTAGCGCCGGTTGAAACCAACAGCCAGGATGCGGCTGTGATTTTTGGCGATCTGGCTCAATTGTTGTGATTGTTGGCTGGATGTGGTTAATGGTTTTTCCACATACACATCAACCCCATTTTCCATCAATAGTTTACAGATCGCAAAGTGCGATTCGGTGCTGCTGATCACCAGTGCGGCCCGGGGTTGCCTGGCCACAATCTCATCTAATTTGTTTGTCGCGAAAGGAATGGCCCAGCGCTCAGCTGCCTGGTTGGCATGCTCCTGTGTGCGGCTGAGCACGGCTGAGATGTTTATTTCCGGCATCACGGCTAACAACGGGAAGTAAGCTTTTTGCGCGATGCCGCCGGTTCCTATCACTGCGATATCCATCATCTTAATTATCTCCTATTGGAAAGCTGATTTTTTGGCTGTCTTTTGCCGCAGAGAGGTAGGCTGCTTCAAGAATCTCCTGAGTTTTTACGGCATCCGTGAAATTCGTCATCGATACCTGGTTCTGTTTGACACATTGCAGTAAATCATATATACAGGCAGTATGCGCGTCTAAAAAAGATCCCATTGACATTTTCGCTGCGGGCCAAAAGTGGCGTTTGCTGTTTTTCATCAAAGAAGGATCTAATTCGCCGACATGACGGGATTTTTTGTTCTGGTCATAATAGATACAGTGAAGTGGAGCTTTCAGATCAATGACAATACTGCCACGGCTGCCGAATATTTCCATGCGGTTGCTGTCTCCTATACCCCCGGAAAATCGCGTGGCTTCGATTATCCCAATCGCACCGGATCGCATGCCAATCGTACATACACCCCAGTCATCTACATCAACCTTTTCCATGGTTGAGCTGCCGCCGGTTTTCGGCCGTTCTTTAATGAATGTGCGCGTGTGGCAGCTTGCCCATGCTGCTTCACCCAGTAGATAACGGGTCATATCGATGATATGCACACCGAGATCAGCCATTGCACCGCCGCCGGATGGTGCATGTTTCAGACGCCAGGAGATTGGCCGTTTGGGATCCATATAGCTGTTGTGATAATAGTGCACATTAAAATTCAGGATTTCTCCGATCAATCCTGCTTCCAGGATGGCTTTTGCTTCCTGAACCGCCGGGTAGTAACGTTTCGTAAAGGCAGTATGGCTGAGGATGGCAGCTTCTTTTGCGGCATTTGCGATTTTCTGTGCGTGCTCCAGATTCCAACCCAATGGTTTTTCCATGTAAATATGGCAGCCATGCGTGGCGGCGGTTCGTGCTTGTTCCAGGTGCAAAAAGTTAGGGGTGCAGATATCGACCACATCCAAATTCTGCGCGTAGAAGGTCTCGCTATCGGTGGTGACGAGCGGGTTTCCAAGCGATGTGATCAATTCTTCATCACGTCCGGTGCTTGTGCGCAGGATGGCGGCGACTTTCACATCTACATTGGGTTCTGCATAACTGAACGGGACAGAGTGGTATGCCTGAGCGTGTACTTTGCCGATAAAACCCAGTCCGATGATGCCGACTCTGATATTTCCACTTTTCATTTTCATTCCTTATATTTTGATATATTCTCTGTTATGTGAAATCATTTGCGATCATTTATCGGATCATGTCTGTATGTAAATAATATGCGTGAATTTGTTCAGATTTTCGAATTGCATACCAGCCGACATTGATGAGCGAATGACCAATTCCTGCGATATGTAGATTATATATCAGGGGGCGATGGAATATCCAGATTTCAAAAAGAGAAAGATAATTGGCGGATAGGATGCTGGCCGTTTAGCAGGATATAGTCTTTTGCTCGTTTTGGCTGGATGCCGATTTTACGGAGCATACTGAGATCATCGATCGTGTGAATGCTGCGTGCGTGAATGATTGCCTGCGCGCCTTTCAGCCCGATTCCAGGAATGCGCTGTAATTCAAGGCGTTCTGCCGTGTTGACTTCAATGGGTGAATGCCGTAAATGGTTATCGGCCCAGATAACTTTTGGGTCTCGGTCAAGCGGGAGTTGGCCAGAAGAATTATATGCGAGCTCGCTTTCAGAAAAACCATAGTCCCGGATCAGGTAATCTGCCTGATATAAGCGCTGTTCCCGCATTTTTGGGATGGCTGGATGATTGGCGAATGGCGTGCCAGCATGCGGTGTGAGCGCAGAAAAATAGACCCGTTGCAGGTGCTGATGACGGTGCAGATCCTGTGAGGTGCTTAAAAGTTCCTTATCGCTTTCGCCTGCTCCGCCTACAACGAATTGGGTGCACACGGAAGGCCAGCGCTTCTTCCATGCCTGTGTTGGGGATATGGTCTGACGGATCCGATTCACCATCCGGATGATTGACATCAGATCTTTTTCAAAAATTTTACGAGGCGCCAGGATAGGCAAGCGAATTGCATTTGGTGCTTCCAGGTTGATCGAAACCCGGTCTGCCACCTTCATAGATGCCAGCACCTGGTCAAATTCTGCACCGGGCATAATTTTGAGGTGGATGTATCCGCGATATCCGAGATGGTGACGCAGGATTTGGGCAGTCGCTATCAGGCGGTCCTGCGTCCGAATTCCGCCGCCTGCAACGCCTGAACTGAGAAAAATACCCTGAATCAGACCGGCCCTGGATAGATCTATGGCTGTACATGCAAATTCCGTTGGTTGAAATGACATCCTGCGGAAGTCTCTTCCCGCCCGCATTGGACAATAAAGACAATCATTTTCACACACGGATGTGAGCAGGCTTTTTAATAAGGTGGTTGTTTTCCCAGTGGGAAGCACTGCGTGGGTGAGAATTATTCCCCGCAGATCATCCTTTTGTTTTGCGCTGCCCCCATCTTCTCCTTTTTCTTGCCCGCTGGCGGTGGAGAGCAGTCTTAACTTATCCAATGCATCCATATCATCATTATAGAACAAATTTACTATTATTCCAACCGGTTTTTGGTAAAATGGATGAAACTTGGGAATATATTATGATGCAAACGCGTTCAGATTACCGTAAAAGAAAAGATGCATTTGTCTTATAATAAATGCATACAAATGGAAATTATTTATTAAAGGACAGGATAAAATGAAGAAGTCAGTCATTATTGTACTTTTATCCGCGCTGTGCGTATCAGCGTGTTCGGCGTTTGCAAATTTTGGAGCGGACCCTACGCCCATTCCTGCAACACCGACACCGGTTAAACTAACTCCTACACCAACGCCAGATCCATGTGCACCCGAAAATCTAAAGCAGGATTTGCAGATACTTGTTGATCAAATAAACATATATCGTGATACCGCAATGGTTGCTGGTATCGCCGACCAAACAATGATGGTGATACCTATTTTGGAGTTACAGGCAAATAGCAGGGCAGTGGAAAATCTTGAAGTACCAGAATGCCAGAAGAAAATAAAAGATGCCGCAATTGAGTATATGATTGCAAGTATTAATGTTTACTCTGCGTTTTCAACCGCAAAAACCGATGAAGAAATCGAATCCGTAAGAGAAGCATTAGATTCAATAGAAGCATCGCTATGGCAGCAAGTTTTATTTGAAGTAAACACCTTGTTAGTTGATTCAGGTCTTGTTGAAGAACCTAGCATTTCACCCTCATCAACAACTGAAACAGATGAAGTGTTTGGTATGTTAGTATTAAACACTAGTACCGCTGGTATCAACGTGCGCGAACTTCCAGATTTAGACAGTGAGATCATCGCTAAGCTTGAACCGGATATGGATGCGATTGGTATTGCGCGAACCGAAACATCCGAATGGATCCAGATTAACTTCAACGGCGTGATTGGCTGGGTTTTTGCAGAGACGATTACATCTGAAGAGGAATTAGAAGACCTGCCGGTGTTTGAAGATGTGGAGTAGATCACTGGGAGATTGTGATATAAAAGCTAGCGGCGCAAGCGTTCGCTGGTTTATTATCCCCCCTCATCAAAGACAGGCAGTAAGTCGACGTCCATCTGTATTTCAATGACCCCTGCCGATAACCAGCCTTCAATACCCTCGTAATTGACGCGGATCCAGCTGCTGTCGGTGTTGCGTGCCAGGCATTGCGTGCTGTCGCCCGCTTTTAGTTTTCCCAGGATATCTCCGTTTAGAGATGGGTCTTCGCGGATGTTCACATCAAATGCGGAAATATTAATCACTTCACATTCCTCCAGAGGCGCAGGGGCAGGTGTCTCCCGTGAGATGTGCAGAGCAACCGGAGTCTTCAAATCGATCTCTGCCAGGTAATCAGGCAGCGGTGGTTTTTCATCATAGATGCTATAGTCCGGTTCCGGAACTCCAACCATGATCAAGCGGTGGGAGTTGCTGTCCTCCGGCCAGCAGGTTACCAGAGTAAGACGCTCATCATCCGTTGGTTGGATCCAGCGGCCATTCTCCAGCCGTACTTCCAAATCCTGATCCTTTTCTGGAAAGATCATTTTGTTTGAAATGATGTACTTATATACATTACCTTCCTCATCCAGTAGTTTGACCACGTCACCGATCTCTAATTTGACGAGATCCTTGAAAACGGAGCCAAAAGCATTATGGTGGCCGCTTATGACGGTGTTGCCAGGAACCCCGATGGGTGCAGAGCCCGCGTGCCATCCGGCGGCAAATTCTTCCGGAACCAGGAATTGCGCGTAATTTTGCTCGGCAATTTTCACGCTGATCTGCTCGGTTTCAAGTATTGGTGCTTCCAGTTCAATCTTATCGATCACGATTGCCTGGGGTGCGATCTCGATGGGTACTTCAGTTGGTTCAAATATCCTGGATGCGGGTGTATTTTCCGGCATCATCATGGGGGCAAACCCCTCCTGATCAGCCACAGGGGTGATTGTCCCTTCAATGCGCACTTCTGGCGTCAGCATCTCATAAGTATTCCAAGCAGCAAAAACCAGCAGAACCGTGCCCAAGCTTAATACTATCCACTTGATGATTTTATTCATTTTTTCATTCATACTGTTTTATATATTATATGTAAATAACTCTGATCAGGATATGCGGTATATTTAAGATATATATAAATTAATTGGAGAAAAACATGCGATTAGGTGGCTGGGAAATTGTTGGTATTTTGCTGGTTGTCCTGCTTATATTTGGTCCCGGACGGATCACGAAAGTAGCCGGCGAGTTAGGAAGGGGCATTAAAGAATTCAAAGATGGTCTTTCAGATGATAAAGAGGATTCTTCAGAAGATACGAGCGAAGAATCATAACAGATAATAAGTTGGAATGAATTTTCTTGGAATTGGCCCGCTTGAACTATTGTTTATTGCGGTTATTGCGATAATTGTGTTGGGTCCAAAGGGGATGGTTAAAGGCGCCCGCGAGGCAGGCAAGACTATTCGCAAGCTCGTTCGCTCTCCCCTTTGGCGGGATGTAGTTGATACGTCTCATGAGATTCGTGAATTTCCACGTAAGATCGCACGAGAGGCTGGAATTGAACAGGATCTGGAGGAGTTGCGTCGTTCAACACGAAATACTGCTGTGGAATTGCATCGTACACATACGCCGCCGATCTCACCACTTTCATCAGAACAAAAGGGGGATACGAATAAAGAAGAGCATGAAAATCCAAACGGGAAGAAGGTATGAAGCCTGAGCAAAAAAAGGCGGACAAAACGGATACGGAGATGCCCTTCTGGGATCATGTTGAACAGCTTCGTCGGCATTTGTTAATCGCACTCATCGCCCTAGCGATTGCTACTTTTGGTAGTTTTTTATTCACAGAGCAGATTCTCGGACTATTGGCATGGCCGGTTGGATCGCTTGAAGCGTTGCAGTCGATCGAAGTTACTGAAAATGTATCTGTCTTCATGCGAGTTTCTCTGCTCAGCGGCGTGGCAATTGCCATGCCAGTCATTCTCTATGAACTGCTTGCTTTCATCATGCCCGGCCTGAAAGATAATGAGCGCCGATGGGTGATTCTGGTGGTAATTTTTGGCACTATCCTATTTTTAACAGGCGCAGCGTTCGCTTATTTTGTGATGCTGCCGGCTTCGCTTAGTTTTTTGCTTGAATTTTTAGGTGTTGCGACAAAACCCCGCCTGTCATCCTATATCAATTTCATCACCAACCTCATTTTTTGGATGGGAGTTGCATTCCAATTCCCGATCCTGGTCTTCGCACTGGCAAAGCTGGGCATTGTGTCAGTGCGGTCGCTGGCAAAAGGATGGCGCTATGCGTTGGTGTTGATCGCGATTTTAGCAGCAATGATCACTCCGACGGTGGACCCAGTCAATATGGCGCTACTTATGGCACCATTATTTTTGTTATATTTACTCAGTGTATTATTTGCCTCACTTGCTGTGAGGGGTCAAAAATCAGATTCAAACAAGGAGGAAGTATGAATGCTGAAATAAATGAAAAAATGGAACAACTCTTGGAATTACAACAAGAAGAGATCAATGGCTATCACACCTATAAACGGCTCGCGGAGATTGTGAAAGAAAAGAAAAACAGCAAGATTATCAAGCGAATTTCCGGGGAAGAGCTCAAACATTATGAGATTTGGAAAAAATACACAGGCCAGGAAGTTAAGCCCAATAAGGGAAAGATCAGATTATTTTTCTGGGTCTCAAAAATATTTGGATTGACTTTTGGTATTCGGCTGATGGAACTCGGTGAAGAAAATGTGCAGATTACCTATGCTTCTCTGATCGATTCTATTCCCGAAGCGGCACAGGTTTTGGCAGATGAAGAAAAACATGAGGGTGAATTGCTGGATATGCTTGAAGAAGAAGGGCTGCAGTATGCGGGTTCTGTTGTGCTGGGCTTGAATGATGCCCTTGTGGAGCTGACAGGCGCCCTGGCTGGCCTGACATTCGCTTTCCAGAACACGCGCCTGATTGCGTTAGCTGGTTTGATCACCGGAATATCAGCTTCTTTCTCAATGGCGGCTTCTGAATATCTTTCGAAAAAATCAGATGATACCGCGCAGAACCCCGTTCGTTCAGCGATTTATACCGGGATGGCATATATATTGACCGTCGCTATGTTGGTTTTGCCCTATTTTCTGGTCACCAATTTCTATATCAGTCTCGGTTGGACATTACTGCATGCTATCTTGATCATTGCGGTCTTCAATTACTACATTTCTGTAGCCAAAGGCTATAATTTTCGAAAGCGTTTTGTTGAGATGGCTGGCATCAGTCTGGGTGTGGCAGCGTTCTCATTCTTCATCGGTAATATCATCCGCACCTGGATTGGAGTCGATATTTAATTCCTAACCTTGCGAAGTTTTTATATGCTGTTGATTAATCAGCAGCTATTTTTTTTAAGCATCACCAAGACCATAATGCCTTTAGATATTGTGAATGTCGTGGCGGGATTTATGATGGTGTTTATCGTAAAAACATAAAAAACGGAAGTGGAAAAATTTTGCCCATAAAAAAATAGAATTAATCACAATGTAAATACCCTCGGATTAGGATGCACGATGATTTATTGCTGATGCTGAGAAAATGAACCGCCGGTTACTCCTTGAGTTTATTGGGATTTCTTACCAGTAAGCATAATGGGATATGCGCGTATAATTATTCTGCGATTAGCTTAAACTAATAGTCAGGAGGTGTCATGCGGATTTTGGTGTTCGGTGCAGGACCGCTGGGAAGTCTCCTGGCGGCAAGACTCTTTCAGGGCGGTCGACATGTTACATTGCTTGCACGCAGTCAACCGCTCGTAGATCTGGAACGATATGGTGTTTGTCTGAGAAATTTTCAATCAGGTGTGGAGGAAGCCATTCGCGTACCGCTGGTTGAGACTTTCACCAGCGCTGATAGATATGATCTGGTGATTGTTGTCATGCGCAAGAACAGTGCATTGAAGATACTTTCCCAATTAGCAGATAACAAAAAGGTAAAACACTATCTCTTTTTGATGAATAATGCCGCCGGTCCAGGCAGGGTAATTACATCACTGGGCGCGAAGCGTGTGTTGATGGGCTTCCCGGGTATGGCAGGTTTCCGCCAGGGCCATCGGATCATCTATCTTGCAGCGCAGCCGGATAAGCCAGCCAATATCATTATCGGACGAAATACGTCAATTTCGGAGAAAGAGTATTTAGCGATCACAAAAACGATTGAGAAAGGGCACTATCTCAACGTAACGATGGAACCGAATATGGATGCGTGGTCGAAATATCATGTTGCTTTACTTTTCCCGGCGCTTGCGCCGGCGCTGTATTTATGCGACAATGACCACCTGCGAATGTCCCGCACGCGTGATGCCATCGTGCTGACCTGGCGGGGTATTAAGGAAGGCTGCCGAGTTCTGAGGACGCTTGGGTATCCGGTTCGGCCACTGTATATCAAATACTTTCTATGGCTGCCTGAACCGGTTATGGTTGTTCTTCTGGCGAGACTTATGCGTAATCCGCGCATGGAGGTTGCCATGGCCAGGCACGCAGCTGTTATTCGGGATGAGATTCAGCAGTTGAACCAGGAATTTCGAGAACTCATCAACGAATCGGGACTTTTCACCCCCACAATTGACTTTTTAATGGATCAATTTTCACAAAAAGCACCCTTACTTCCAGACGGATCACACTCGATGCGGTTGCGCTGGTCAGAATTACTGGTTCCGACCTTGCTGTTAATATTGCTGGTCCTCGTGCTGATCTATCTGTTGTAAAGTATTTTATTTTAGATTACTTTACATCATAGATTGCCAGGCGTCTATTGCTGCTTTTGAATATGAGCTGCCAATTGTCAGGAGGGTCTGCTAAATATTGGGGAATAGGATAATAGTCTGGGTTAAAATGCGCCCGGTCGATCAACACACTGCCGTCACGAATCTCATCTGCTTTTAGAAATACTCCGTTTGTATTAAGATACTTCATTCTGCCCTGCCAGAGATCCTTTCCCAGAGGAGTGTTTGCATATATGGGTAGTACGTTTTCATACCCAATTTTCATATCGCGGACGATCCATATTGTATTGGGGGCTTGAACGGAATCAGCGAGAAAATTCCGCAGTTCGATATAATGGTTGCTGCCGGTTAATGTGAATTTGTTGTTTCCATGTACTGCATCTATAGGCCCTGCGGAAATGCCAATAACACAAGCGATCAGCGCTGTGCTGCCAAGCTGGGAGGCAATTCTGTTATTTTTCATGATTAATTTCACCAGTACATCTAAACAGGATTCAAAAGCTGCCGCGCCTCCGATAGCCAGAGGCGGGAGCAATGGGGTCCAGTAGCGGAAGAGATGCAGGCGTAATAACACCTGGTCTTGCCACTGAAACAACACTGGCATAAGGCCCAGTATGGTGAAAACGACATATATCAATATGAACCAAATTATTAGAAAAATATGTTTATGTGACTTTTTTAATGCCATCAAAATCAGATATGCCAGCCCGAGTGCGGCAAAGGCAACAGAAATGCCGCTCCGGTACTTTGAAAGCAGGATAAAGAAATTACTGATGATCTTTAATGCGTCATACTGGATGAAACCAATAGTCTCCCTTGGCTGGATGGTACTAAGACGTATCAACGCATTGTCATATGATAAATAATGGATGATAAATTCAATTGAAATGATGGTAAGCGCACCAAGGGCATATGGCACGAGATGCTTACGGGGTATCTTGAACATCCAGAACATGCCAGGAACAATGATTGCAAATAACGCGAAATACTCCTTTGTCAGGTAAGCCCACCCGAATAACATACCGGTAATAAAAAAGTACCACCATGCGCGTCTTAACGATGGTTTATCTTTGATCCATATGATTAATGTAATACCGGCTGTAAGGCAGGCGGATGCGGTGATATCTGGTAATAGGTTGCCAGATCCAGATAAAAAATAGGGTAAGAAACTGACCCACAATGCTGCGGACAATCCAACTGCGCGCGAGAAGAGTGTTTTTCCCAGCAGGTATATGCAAGTAATAAAAACGATAGTGCTGATGATGGGTAGAAAATAATAAACGATCTCGCTGTGCCCGAAAATGCGATATAGCACGGCAACCGGGAGTATCAAACCAAGACGCATGGACCAGTGGTTGGGATGTTCTGGAAGTCGTGGAAAATTGACTGCCGTTCGATAGTAAACCATCTGATCACTGAGGGTTACTGGACGGATAAATATGATTTGGCTGGACAATGAAACCAGAATGATGAGTGTCAGCAGAAGCCATTCCTGCCTGATCGTCTTTCGCAGTAGCATGATGCTCCCCAGATTGAATGTTTACTGTTTGTATTATAAACGGTTGTGATGTTCTTATTAATGCTTTTTGCAGACTTACGTGAGAAAACTGGTCGCGAAGGACAGAAAAGCCTTTATATCAGCAAAATTGCTTACCAGACCGATTGAGATACGTACGGCGCCGGTTGCTTTTGGGTCAATACAGTTCTGGAAGTCAAGATCGGTTATGCGTTGTTGAAACTTTGCTCGTGAAAAACAGGATTGTAATTCATCGCCAGAAATATCCAGCGCGACTTCTCCCGCACCGGGGTTGCAGAAAAACCCCATGCGGATTGAGATGTTTCGTTGATGGGCCTCCTTTTCCAGGATTGGTTTTGGGATCAGTTCGCCCTGGTTGTCAAAGAAATTAATAGTCACGGTTGCTCCGCGCCTTTCTGTTGTCAGCGGACCATAAACCTTGACCAGTGCTTTTCCGTTTTTATGCTGCAGCGCAGTCAGTGAATCAAGCAGCCACCCCGTCAGCGCGGTCACGCGTTCATGGATGAGATCATATCCAATCGACTGCAGGTGGCGCAGTCCGATCTCCACTGCGGGGATATTTAAATAATCCACCGTACCGTCCTCGAATCTGGCTGGCGCATCTGCCGGATAATATTTCCCGCCACGAACAGACGCGACGGATGTGGTCCCGCCTGCAAACCATGAGCGCTGTAATTTGTGGACGGCTTCTTTTTTGGCGATTAATGCGCCAATTCCGGTGGGGTAACCGAACATCTTATAAAAAGAAAGCGGCACAAAATCAGGCTTCCATTGGGATAGGTCCAATTGATTTGTCGGCGTGAATGCTGCGGCGTCCAGCAATACATCCCACCCCAGCTCCTGTGCTTTTGCGATCCAATCAAGGGGGTGCTGAACCCCGGAGAAGTTTGACTGGGCGGGAAACGCAAAAAGATTGAAGCAACCCGCATCAATATCGCTCAAAGTTTCGAACAAACGATTATCATCAACACGCAGGTCGGGGAGTACTACCGGGATATACTGCACGGTGGCTCCTTTGGCATTTGCGTATTCACGAATTCCATTTACAGAATTATGGTTGTCAAAGATTAACGCGTATTGGCACCCATCACCAAATGGATAGGATTCTCCGATGATCTTTAAGGCGCCGCTGGCATTTTGTGTGAATATACATACATACTCATCCGCAGAAGCATTGAAATATGCCAGCACATAATCACGCGCGCTTTCTACCAGGATAGTTGCGTGGTGTGAAGTGGGATTGTAAGAGTGTGGATTTCCAAAAACATTTCGGCTCAATAAGTCGTGGTGTGCGATTAGCTGAGATTCTGCATATAATCCGCCGCCTGTGTAATCCAGGTAAATGCTGTTGCTATGGTCGAGAACCGAATACTCATTCTCACGGAGGGTGTCGATGGCGGATGTCTGCTCGAATTTAGGATAATCTTCTAAGAACCTCAAAAAGGCATGGTTGTTCTTGCTCATTAGCTGACTGCGCGGTCTTTTTTTCTTTTTTCAGTCCACCAAAGGATACCACCGCAAGCGAGCATGAGGCACAGGATGCCAGCTGCTCCTACCTCAATACCATAAGATGTACCAACAAACCATTGGGGGCCGCTTACGTCAGTAACCAGGCCAAACACTGTGTCGCTGTGCTGATAACCGGTTAGATTGAGCACATCGTCCTGCATCAGATTCCAGGCAAAGTGGATCCCGGTTGCCAGCCACAGGTTGCCGGTTCTTAGATATGCCCATCCAAGCATGACGCCCGGCAATGCCAGCAGAGGGATAAACTCCAACCAGTTGGTTTCGTTGGCGCCAGTAACTAGGATGTGTGATCCACCAAAGATGATCGAGGAAATAAATAACGCGCCCCATTGATCCCACGCGATCTCTATGCCCTGCAGCAATAAACCGCGATAAAGAACTTCTTCACCAATGGCAGCAACAGCATTCACCAGCAGCGCAAGCCAGATTGCCCGCAGCCAGGCATCGATGGTGTTATTGGTCAGAGCAAATCCGGAAACTGCAATATAGCCCAGCGCGTATTCCAGCGCAAAGATGATCAGCATCGCGATGGTTGATATACCCATTCCAATCAGAAAGTCCTCCCATTGTCGCCCTTTTACGGGGAACAATCCTTCCAATCCCGGCTTGTGCAGGACCGAACGGATGACCGGAATGGTGATCAACAGGATCGCTGCAACCATTCCCGTGCGCGCGAGTGTATTTCCTACGAACACCCGCAGATTATCGCTGGCCTGGATTGAATCCATCACGTATGTACCCCCAACGCCGAAAGCGGCGATAGCAAGCTGAACGGCAGTAAAGACCAGCGCGAAGATACCAACTACCTTCCATACCTGTAGTCCTTGTGGTGATTTCGTTTGGTTTTCTGATTTTGTCATTCGATATGTCCAGCCTTTCAGAATTGATATTGATAACGATAATACCAGATACCACTTGTGTTGATGCTGGAAATTTTAAGTGGAAATTGGAATCAATTGTTTTCCATCGCTTCGAGAACCTGGGTGAAGATTTTCTCACCATCGACCATCCCATATGCGATGGTATCGATGTCCTGCACGATCACACCATAGGGTTGTGATTGCTGTATGATCCCGCGTTTTTTAAAACGCACCTGGGGCGCGACCAAAATCACATCCATACTGTCTTGATCATAGTTCCACATGGCCATTGTGGTTGCATCGACTGCTTTGAGTTCCATTTCCCGCCCAGCAGCGGCAGCTGCCTGCCGTATCTTTTCCTCCAGCAGGCTGGATGACATCCCTGCAGCGCAAACTAAAACGACCTTGATTTTTTTGTCTGACATACGGCACCTCGAAAGTTATTAATGGATAGGTATGATTGTATACCAAAAACGCTGTTAGTCTTCTTCAGAAGGTCAGACTGGTGCAATTACCGCTATCTTTTTTGCTGATGGGTAAGAGTATGTCCAATCATACAATTATGGTCGAAGCTTTGCGCGGACCATGCGCTTTACGTAGTTTTATCCAATTCCCGTTTTCTTTATTTCGGGACATACCCTATTGGGTGCCTGCATTATGGATGGATGATCTTAATATCTTTCGTACGGATAAAAACACCGCATACGCATTCAGCGAAGCGAAATTTTGGATGGCCTATCAGGATGGAAAGCCAGTTGGCCGCATTGCGGGTATTATCAATCACCGCCATATTGAAAAATGGGGACAACCATACGCATGTTTTGGGTGGTTTGATTTTATTGATGATAGGAATGGTTCAGCAGCGCTGATCAAGACGGTTGAGGATTGGGTCAGCGAGCAGGGATTGAAAGCGGTGCATGGACCATTAGGTTTCACAGACCTGGATCGGGAAGGGATGTTGGTTGAGGGATTTGAAGAGATGAGTACGCTGGAAACGCATTACAACTTTGCCTATTATCAGGATCACCTTAGGGCAGCGGGATATCAAAAAGATACAAATTGGGTTGAATAAGAGATCATTATTCCTTATAAAACACCCGAAAAGATTGCCGGGCTGGCACAGCTTGTATCAAAGCGCTTTAAACTGCATTTGCTGCAATTCGAACACAAATAAGATCTCTTCTTACATATGCCGATGCGTATTTGATTTGCTAGATGATGCCTGCAGCCATTTGTATGGACCTACACCACTCAGCCGTGATCAGGTTCGGGCACTCATAAAACAGTATTTTGGATTCATCCAGCCGGATTTTGCACCCATCGTAGTGGACACGGATAATAATTTGGTTGCCTTTGGAATTACACTGCCTTCACTATCAAAGGCATTACGCAGGGCAAAGGGGCGCGTTTTTCCTTTTGGGTTCTTACGACATCTGCGCGCCCTTCGTGTGAATGATCTTGGTGACCTCTATCCCATGGCAGTTCGGCGTGACTACCAGGGTAAAGTTGTCAACGCCATGCTTATCGCGCGCATGATCAAAGTCTTTAATCAATTTGGTATAAAAATAATTGGAATCTAATCCCGAACTGGAAGATAATTTGAATGTGCGTACACAGTGGAAAAACTTTGAGCACCGACAGCATAAACGCCGACGTGTATTTATCAAACACTTCTAACACGTTCTGAGATTCTGCTTGGTAAAATTATCATGATGAAAAAGACACATATCATAATCCCAATTGTTCTACTTCTATTAATGGGGTGTACACAATCTGCAGCGTCTGATTATTTTGACCCGATTTCCGAACAGGAAAGTCAGCCATATTTGCGGGCGACGCAGACCGGGGTGATGGCGGAGACGATCAAACCCCAGCCAACCCAGACAGCCACGCCGGATACACGCCCCCTGCCGGAAGATTGGCGAGATTGGCCGGTTGTTCCCGAAGTAACACCTACAGCGCGGGAGATCTATCGACAAGGGGTTGCTGTGGGAAATGATCCACGCGCTTTCTCTAAGGTAGGGGATTGCCATAATGTAAAACAGTCTTTCCTTGGTTTTTTTGATCACCCCGACCAATATGCGCAAATGAGCGGAATCGATGAAATGCAGGATACCATTGACCATTTTGCGGGTTTTTTTGACCGTGATGGGGAGGCGACCAAATATGGTTTCAATGCTGCGGCAGTGTTGTCACCCTTATGGGCAGATCCAGATGTCTGCCTGCCGGATGAAACACCTTTAGAGTGTGAGTTGCGCATCACCAGGCCGACTTTTGTATTGGTCAGCCTGGAGTTCTGGTTTGAAGGTCGAACGGCGGATGTGTATGAGCGCTATATGCGTCAGATTATTGAATATACCATCGCGCAGGGTGCTGTGCCAATCCTGGCGACCAAAGCTGATAATATCGAAAAGGACCATTCTCTCAATTTAACCACTGCCCAATTGGCATATGAATACGATCTTCCCCTGTGGAACTGGTGGGCAGCAGCCCAGGAACTCAGTGAAGCGGGTATGGATAAGTACCGTAATGATGGATTCCATATCAGTGTGGAAGCATGGAATATCCGCAGCAAAACCTTTCTCCAGACATTGGATCATCTCTGGAAAGGGCTGCGTGACACAGTCTAACGCACTTCTTTGATCTCCAGATGGCTGAAGATGATCGCGTCGGAATAGGCAGCTCCGCCGGCTTTTGTATATAAACCGTTATTTCCATATTTGATCCAGTTTTTACTGTCTGTGAACGACTCGACTTCAACGCCATCAATGAATAGAGCGATCGTGTCATCAATGCAATCAAGCCTTAATTGGTGTGCGGAGCGCCCCGCCGCAATGGTTTCAACCGGCTCGGTCGCCAACATCGCAAAAGCACGCCGGATGGAATCGCGGTAGATTGTGTAGGTTGCATCAGCACGCAGCACTGCCATGATCATACCTTCATTGCTTGCGCGGCATATCACCCCGCCATATTGGGTGGCTGGAACGCCCGGTAAAAATTCCATATCCACTGTTACGCTGACCGACACATTTCGCAGGGCAGGGCCGGTTTTTACAGCGTAATATCCATAGGGTATCACGGGCGAGAAGTGGAATCCGTCTTCCTCGAAATCACTAAATGCGCCGCTTAACCCCGTTTGTGAGAAAGTGCCGTTCTCGGCAGTCAAATCATCGGTAAGCGTGAAGGGCTGGGTTTCAAGACGAGTAATGTCCAGTGCCTGGATCGAAAGGTCTTCAAAAGTCACGCTACCAAATTTCTCATCCCATGGGGATGCGGTGAAAATGCCTGCCGCGATGAATTGATTGTCATTGCCTGGAAGTGGCAGCCGGCCAATCAGAATTTCATTCGCAAAAACATCGCAATTTTCAGGTACACATTGCAGTGAAATCGCATTATTTTGTCCGGCGGATAATATTTGTGGTGCGTAGGCCTGGTTCCATGCGTTGATCTTTTCTTTTCCATTTTTTAGCATCCACTCCTCAAAATTGAAGAATTGGCCTTCCAGCCGGACGGCATATCTTTGACCGTTTTCCATCAAAAAATAGAAACCAGCCTGGTTTTGATCAAGTCGGGATTGATCTGCGGGGTTGGATGTGATGTCTGCATCAATACGAAAACCGTTTTGATAAAAATCAATTTTACGCCGTAGAATGATATCAGTACCCCGCCGATTTTCATTCTGGCTGATCGTGACCGAATTATCATTACAGTCAAGTGTAAATCCATTGTCATCGTCTGCTGCCGCGCAAAAAGGGATTGATTCTTCCAGCATATCAGCAGAAAAGATCACTGGAATAGAGGTGGGTGTTGATGGCTGAGCGTTTGGTGTGGGAGCGGCAGTGCTTATCGCTGCCGTTGGTGTTGCCACGCTGACTGCATTATCTCCCCTCGTTGGACTGCAAGCAGTTAGGATTGCTGACAGAAGCAAGATGGCATGAAAGATTGATTGTTTCATGCCATCATTATAAACCTTACAGGTCAGCGCGTATTTTCCGCATCAGCCCACCGGCTTTAAAATATGCCAATTCCAGGGGTGTATCAATACGTGCTTTAACAGAAAAACGTTCCCTGCTGCCGTTCGTGCGTGTGATGTCTACGGCAATATCCGGCTGGACGGTATTGATGGTAGTAACCTGGTGGATGGTATATCGTTCAGTGCCATCCAACTCCAGAGATTCTGCGTTTGTACCTTCAGGAAATTGCAGCGGCAGGATGCCCATGCAGACCAGGTTGGTGCGGTGGATGCGCTCGTAGGAATCCGCGATGACTGCGTGAACACCAAGGAGATAAGTGCCTTTGGCAGCCCAGTCTCTGCTCGAACCGGTGCCATACGCGCTTCCAGCGATGATCACCAGCGGTGTCATCTCTTTCTGATATCGCATGGCAGCTTCATAGATTGTCATGATCTCCCCGCTGGGGACGTGGCGGGTATAACCACCATCGCGCCCGTTTGCAAGTTTGTTTCGCAGGCGAGGATTGCTGAAAGTACCCCTGGCCATGACTTCATGATTACCACGACGTGCACCAAATGATATGAAATCTGTTGGAAGTACGTCTTTTGCCAGCAGGTAATCTGCGGCAGGATTTCCAGGCGTGATCCGTCCCGCAGGAGAGATATGGTCTGTGGTGATGGAATCTCCCAGGATGGCTAGCGCGTATGCGTTGTGAATATCACCTGGTGTGCCGTCTTTTCCAAAACCATTAAATAAGAATGCGGGTTCCTTGATCACGGTGGACATTTCATCCCAGTCAAAGACCACTCCCGAGGGTATCTTCATTTCATTCCAGCGCGGATTACCAGAATAGATAGTTCCATAATTACTTCCGTACATGTTCTGGTTGATATGGTCTGCGGCCGCTTTTCTGATTGCTGCATGGGATGGATAGATATCCTTTAGAAAGACATCAATTCCTTCTTTGTCTGTACCCAGCGGCGTTTGTGAAAAATCAAAATCGACCGTGCCTGCCAGAGCATATGCCAAAACCAGTGGTGGGGACATCAGATAATTTGCCTGCGTGACGGAATGGATTCTGCCTTCAAAATTACGGTTTCCGGATAACACACCGGCAGCGATCAATCCATTTTCTTCGATAGCAGTAGCGAGTGTGTCATTGATCGGACCTGAATTGCCAATACATGTTGTGCATCCATATCCAACCACACCGAACCCCAGTGCTTCCATATGATCCATCAATCCAGCTTTAGCAAGATATTCTGTCACCACGCGGGACCCGGGTGCAAAACTTGTCTTGACCCATGGTTTGCATTGCAGACCTGCTGCACGTGCATTTTTTGCCAGCAAACCAGCAGCAAACATTACGCTGGGGTCGGAAGTATTTGTACAGGAGGTGATCGCTGCAATTAGGACCGTACCATGTGAAAGAGTGACATTTTTACCATCGATATGGACATCCACCTGTTTTTTGAACGCATCGCTTTTAAGTCCAAAACCACGCATCCCTTTTTCCGCGGTGAGTGAGGTTTTAAAGGCATCCTTAACTGAATGGTGGTTGATAATATCCTGTGGGCGTTTTGGACCGGCAATCATAGGCCGCACGCGGCTAAGATCAAATTCAATGGTATCGGTATATTCCGGTTCTTCTTCTGGATTGCGGAATAAACCTGCCGCTTTGAAATAAGCACGAACAAGGTTGGCATGGGAAGGAGAACGCCCTGTTCTTAACAGGTAATCGATCGTCTGGTCATCGACGGGAAAATAAGTAGCCGTTGCTCCGGATTCCGGGGTCATGTTGGCGATCATCGCGCGGGTTTCTACTGGCAGTTGGGCTGCGCTGTCTCCAATGATTTCTACAAAAGAACTAACCACACCCTTTGCGCGCAGCAGAGAAGTGAGTGTCAGTGTCAGGTCAGTCGGAGTGGCTGTGTGCGGTAATTCTCCAATCAAATGCACAGCAGTTACATCGGGAATTGGGAATTCTGTTGGATAACCCAACAAGGCAGCCAACGCTTCAATGCCGCCAACTCCCCAGCCGAGAATGCCCAGGCCATTGATCATGGTTGTATGAGAGTCGGTGCCGAGCACACTATCCGGATAGATTAGGATTGAACTTCTCTCATCATGATTTATCCACGCTACTTTTCCGAGGTATTCCAGATTCACCTGATGACAGATGCCCAATCCAGGTGGCAATACTTCTAAATTGTCGTACGCCCGCTGGCTCCATTTGAGGAACTGATAACGTTCAAAGTTTTTATCAAATTCGTATTTTTCATTGATCTCCCTGGCATCTGGAGTGGCATACGCTTGCACCTGTAGTGAATGATCTATAACCAGGTTGGATGGAATCACTGGGTCAACGGAAGAAGGTTTCTTTCCATCCTGTTGAATCGCTGAGCGCAGGGCTGTTAGATCGTTTAGCACGGGCAGTCCGGTGAAATCCTGCATTAATACGCGCGTGGGGAGGAATGGAGTGGCTGGGCGGGGTTGCGCTGTTTGTGCCTGCCAATTGAGTATTTCAGTGGCTGTGTAGTTTTCAAATCCTTTCTCACCACGATTGCGCAGGCAGCATTCCAGCAAAATTCGGAGTGAATACGGCAGCCGTCCAAGCGGATACCCGACACTTTTGCTGTACGCCTTTAGGTCCACATATTGATATGGATTTTGATTAAATTCTAAAGTGCTGAAATAAGGCTTGGTACTCCCGGTCATTTTTCCTCCATTTTGATATAGGCGATGATTTGGGCTGTGAATTCCTTTGTGCCCAGCCGGTTTGCATCAGGTATCTGGGCGGCCAGATCAAAGGTGACCTGTTTGTTCTTGATTGTTGTGGTAAGCGCATTGCGAATTATGTCGGCTGCTTCTTTCCATCCGATCGTTGTCAGCATCATCGCCGCGGAAAGGATCAATGAACTGGGGTTTGCCATGTTTCGACCGGCAATCTGTTGGGCAGAACCGTGGTTGGCTTCAAATAAAGCCGTGCCGTTGGTGGGATTGATGTTTGCTCCGGGTGAGATGCCAACCCCGCCAGCCAGTGCAGCGGCAGCATCAGAAAGATAATCACCATTCAGGTTGGTTGTGGCGATTACATCGAATTGCTGCGGTTTGGTAATCAGCTGCTCAAAAGCGACATCCGCGATGACATCATCCATCCATAATTTATCGTCCAGCATCGCCTGTGCTTTTTCCTCGTCGGCTTTCACCTGACCCTGCTCGATTGCGGTTTTTTGGTAAGTTTTGTGGGTATAAACCTGCGCAGAGAATTGCAGTGCTTCTTCATATCCCCATTGCATAAATGCCCCTTCGGTATATTTCATAATATTTCCTTTATGCACCAGCGTTAATCGCCGCCTGTTGTTGTCAATAGCCCATTGGATGGCTGCACGCACTAATCGCTGACTGTTTGATTTCGATATCGGTTTGATACCAATACCGCATTCCGCGGGGGAAGGGATGTGCTTGAAATCATCTTTCATCGCCTGAAATGCCTGCATGAATCGAAGGTGCTTTGGTGTGCCCGTTTGATATTCAATTCCAGCGTAAAGATCTTCAATATTTTCGCGGAAGATAACCACATCGATCCCATCTGGTGTCCGGTGGGGGGATGGCAGACCATGGAACCACTTTACAGGCCGCTGGCAAACATAAAGATCCAATGCTTGCCGTAATGCCACATTCAACGACCGATAACCGCCGCCGACCGGTGTGGTTAATGGTCCTTTGATGGCGATTTTGTGTGCTTTGATCAATGCCATGGTTGCGTCCGGTAAGTAATCGCCGGTTTCCTGAAAAGCGGGTTCTCCCGCTTTCGCTTTGATCCAGTCCACATACACTTCACCGTTATATGCCGTTGCGATAGCCGTGTCCACCACCTGCCTGGCGGCATTCATGATCTCTGGTCCAATTCCGTCACCGGGAATGTAAGGTATTTTTTTTGTTTTCATGTCCTCTCTCACTTTGTTGTACCATATGATAACTTTTTATAAGCGAATTTTAATCAATTGCTTGACATATTTCACAAACCGGGTAAAATGGTAGCATGATATTTGGGACAGTGTCCCATATAATAGGACAATATGAGAGAGCGTAAGATTCAGATGATTGATCGCCTTGTGGCGATCCTGGATTGTTTCAATCTTGACAAATCAGCCCTGGGCGTTCGTGAAGCGGCGCGCCAGACCGGCCTTTCTTCAAGTACGGTTGGGCGCATCATGTCTTATTTAAAAGAGAAAGGCATTCTCAATCAGGATCCAGATACGCAGTTATATATGATGGGTGCCAAGGTACTGGCCTGGGCGGGCATCTACACAATAACCAGCGACGTGCGCAGCATTGCGTTGCCTGTGATGGTGCGCTTGCAGGAAATGACACGTGAGACGATTAGTTTATACGTTTTGGAAGGCAATGAACGCGTTTGTGTTGAGCGGTTTGAAAGTCCCGAAACCGTCCGCATTGTTGCCAGGATTGGACGCCGTATCCCGCTTTACGCTGGTTCAGCGGGGAAAGTTTTTCTTGCTTTTTTGCCTGTAAAACGCAGCAATGAAATTCTGGAAACAGTGGAACTGGAAGCGATGACTGCCCGCACCATAACAGATGTTGGTGTTTTGAGGCAGGATCTGGCGCGCATCCGCAAACAGGGTTACGCCACCAGTAATGGCGAATGGTTGATTGACGCAGCCGGGACAGCCGCGCCGATCTTTGATTTACGCGGAAATGTCGTCGCTGCGATATCAATATCAGGTCCAGCCCAGCGATTCAATAAAGCCAAAATGAAAGAGATGGGTTTGCTACTGATTAAGGAGACCCGCAAGATATCCCGGGAATTGGGCTATTACGCGTCCAAATAAGAATATTAGGAATAAGGAGAGGAACAATGTGGCTTCAAGAAAAAATTGAGAAAAAAATCACCGTACAGCGCGAAAGAATCAGCGGGCTGCTCTCACAATATCGGGAACAGAAAATTGGCGATATTTCAATTCGTAATATTTTTGGTGGTTTACGGGGAAATGATCTGCTTGTCAGTGATGTGTCGTATGTCGATCCGAATGATGGTATTCATTTTCGCGGCTATTCAGTAAAAGAGATTCTGGAAAAGCTCCCAAAGGCGGATGACAGCGAAATGCCGCTTGCTGGTGGCATGTATTACCTGCTCCTGGTGGGGGAATTGCCAACAAGGAAGGAAGCCCTGGCAGTGGAAGAAGATTGGCGTCGTGCCGCGGATCTCCCATATCATGTTGCAGACATGCTGCGGGCCATGCCCAGGGATTCACATCCCATGACGATGTTTTCACAGGCGATTCTTGCGTTGCAATCCCGCTCGGAATTTACTCTTCACTATAACAATGGACTTAAAAAACCGGATTATTGGCGTCCAACATTGAAGGATAGTATGGCGCTGATTGCGAAAACGCCCGCGATCGCTGCCGCAATTTACAATATCAAATACCATAGCCGAGATCTTATCCCGCCCAGCCAGACGCATGACTGGAGTGCAAACTTTGCGTATATGATCAATAAGGATTGGGATAAGCATTATACTGAATTATGCCGTCTTTTCTTTACCCTGCATGCTGACCAGGGTACCGGAAATGTCAGCGCCCATACTGCCTGGCTGGTCAATTCCGCTTTATCTGATGTATATTTTTCCTGTTCCGCAGCGATGAATGGACTGGCCGGTCCCTTACACGGCCGTGCGAATCAGGACACACTGGAATGGCTGTTGGACATTCTTCAAACATATGGTAACTGTCCGACGGAAGATCAATTAGAAGAGTTCATCTGGGACACGCTTAATAAGGGGAAAGTAATACCCGGTTATGGTCATGCCGTATTACGTACAACCGATCCGCGTTTTGCAGCACAGCTTGAATTTGGCCGTAAATACATTGGAGATGATGATTTATTCAAATTGGTGGAATTAGTGTATGATGTCGCGCCACGGGTCTTGAAAGAACAGGGCAAAGCAAAAAGCCCCTGGCCGAATGTCGATGCGATCTCCGGGACTCTTCAATATCACTGCGGTATGCGTGAATACGATTTTTATACGGTTTTATTTGGTGTTGGGCGTATTCTCGGTATTACAGCAAACCTCGTATGGGCACGTGCTCTCTTTGCACCACTTGAGCGCCCACAATCCATCACGCTCGATATGGTTGAACAGAAGATCGACCGCATCACCGGATAAACTATAATCAACGATTATTTCTTCTAGGAGAATTGCTGTGAATGTCGTTTGCCCGGCATGTAATAAGGAATCGGTTTTTTCGCCCTGTGCTTATCGCTGTGAATGTGGATCTGCCTGGCTTCCCCAGCTAAAAGATGATTTTGATATCAGGCAGATCAATCCCGATGAATATTGTATAGCCCGTTACGCGTGCATCCTTGGAGAGAATCAGTTTGACTGGTCAGTTTCCCTTGGCGGGGGATGGTCGCCGTTGGTAAAGGATGCATTGGAACACGGAAAAGTGATTTATAAATTGGAATATGTCTCGCCAACGGGATCCTTTAAAGATCGGGGCACAGAGCTGGAAATGGCTTTCTTAAAAGCCGCTGGTGTCAGGCAGGTGGTTGAGGATTCATCGGGAAATGCTGGCGCATCCATGGCGGCATATGCGGCGAAATCAGATATTCGGGCAGATATTTACGTGCCGGATAGTGCGCCGCGTGCAAAGTTAGACCAAATCGCAGTGTTTGGCGCTTGTTTACACCGTATCCCTGGACCACGTTTTGAGGCCACAAAAGCAGTACTGGAGGCTGTTAGTGTTGGAGCTGTTTATGCCTCTCATGCCTATAATCCGGTTTACCTGCTTGGTCAGCAAACCTTCGCCTGGGAGATATGGGAGCAGATGGCGGAAAACATCCCTGATGCGGTGGTGATGCCTGTTGGCCAGGGAGGGCTTTTTTTGGGCGCTTATCTGGGTTTTGATTTTCTTCACAAGAGCGGTGTGATTGACCGATTTCCAAAGCTGTTTGCCGTTCAGCCTGAGCGCTTAGCACCAGTCTGCCATGCATTCACACAGGGTTTGGATGATATTCCCCGCGTGAAATCCTCCGGTAAATCTATTGCAGATGGCGTTGCCATTCCTGAACCGGTGCGAGGCAGCTTGATCATTGAAGCGCTGCGTGAATCAGATGGTGCTGCAATCAGGGTGTCTGAACATGCGATCAAATCAGCCTACTTTGCCCTGGCGGAAAAAGGACTTTTCGTTGAACCCACTGCCGCAGCAGCCGAAGCCGCGCTGCCTGTTGTGAAAGAAATGCTTGGTGAAAATTCGACTATCTTAGTTGCACTGACTGGCAGCGGAATAAAAACCCCCTTGTTGGTAAAATAACCGCATGGTTGCAAAAGATATCATCGCTTTTACCCGGGGTGTTCCACCCGCAAAAAGTTTTCCTCGCGAGGAGTTGATCACCTGCGCGGAGCGTGTTATCCTCGCTGATAGTGCGCGAATATTGCAATATGGGACGGGCGCGGGTTATCGTCCTCTACGGGAATATATCGCTTCTCAGCATCAAGTCAGCACTGATCGGATTTTAGTGGGGCAGGGATCATTGCAGCTGCTTGACCATCTCTGCCGGGTCATGCTCAAGCAGGGTGATTCGGTCTTTATTGAGCAACCCACCTATGATCGCACCATTACTTTATTTCGACGTGCTGGCGCAAAATTGGTGGGTTTTCATCTGCATCTTGGCCAGATGGATTTGGATAAGATCCAGTCTGCCCTTGAAAAAGGGCCGGTACCGCGTATCTTCTATGTGATACCGGATTTTCAAAACCCTGCCGGGTCCACCATGTCGTTAGATATGCGCAAAGATTTAATTCGCTTATCAAACCATTACGGCTTTATTATTATTGAGGATAGCCCTTACCGTCAATTGCGATATACCGGAGATCCGTTGCCGGCTTTGTTCGATCTTGCGCCGGATCGTGTGATTTATATGTCTTCTTTCAGCAAACTCATCAGCCCAGGATTGCGCACGGGTTACATGGTGCTAAGGGAAGAAATGGCCGATGCGGTCATCCGCTTCGCAACGGATACGTATATTTCTCCCAGTATGTTCGACCAGGCGGTTGTGCGGGAATTTCTGAATATGGGTTTACTATCTGACCATCTCCATCATTTGAAGCGGATTTTCTATCCCCGGCTTCAAACACTGCTGGACGCAATGCAGAACCATCTATCTCCTCTTGGCGTCTGGACCAAACCGCAGGGCGGTTATTTTGTGGGTTTTTTCATGAATGAGGAACTTAAACCGCCGAGTATTAATCAGGCAGATCAATTTGGTTTAGCACTCAGTCATGGCGAGGATTTTTTCATCCAGCCCCATTACCATTTCCTGCGTCTGCCTTTTTGCGCATTGTCCCAGGATCAGATTGAAGCGGGCATTCATCGGTTGAAAGAATTACTCTTAAAATAAAAATACTATAAAATCTTGATATTTATTGTTCACTTTCTATGTGTTTCACACTTTCTATTCTCCAAGTGGCCATGTCACTCAAGCCGGGATGTGCAGGCTGGGCAGCGGGTCGCTTCAAGCGCGATTTCCGTTTTGCAGAATGGGCATGGCTTAGTAGTTGGCGCTTTTTGCTCAGATTCATCTTTTTTCTCCAGCTTTCTAAGCTGCCTCACCATAATAAAAATGGCACCAGCGACGATCAGGAAGTCGATCACGGTATTGATAAATAAACCATAATTGATCGTCACAGCACCTGCTTCCTGTGCCTGCGATATCGTCTCATAACTCCCGGCGCTTAAATTAATGAAAAGGTTGCTGAAATCGGCGTTACCCAGCAGTAAACCAATCGGCGGCATGAGGATATCCTCAACAAAAGAAGAGACGATCTTTCCAAAAGCCCCACCGATGATCACACCCACAGCCAGATCGACCACATTACCCTGCATGGCAAATTTTTTGAATTCTTTTAACATACACACCTCATTTTCTAAATCTTCCTTTTGGCACCGTTAATATGCGCTTCAATCTTTTTTCAATTATTATAACTATGGTGCGTGAAATTGATATTTTCCTGTGGGTCTATCGACGGTTCACCGGCGAATTGGGAGATGATCAATACGGCTTTCTCCCAGTTATTAATGGTCAATTTTTAGGCGAACTTTTTATATGGAGATGCCTGTGCAACGATCAATTGACGCACTATCATTTCCCATGCCGATTTCTGTTTGTTGATAGGCAGCGACAAAGAGCGATAACAGGCCCAAATGTATCAAGGTCATGAAAGGATAAATTCTGTCATTTACGGAAGCGGTACTTCCTCAGGTTTATCTGGCCGATATGCATTTCCCCCACATATCCAGTTCCAATCGTTGATGCTGATATTGGAGATTGGTTTATCAGCTACTACCTGCAGCAGGGCTGGTTCATTACCGCATGAGGGTGAAATTCCGGTGTATGCCGCGCTGACATACGGTGTTCCTTCAACTCCCATGGCGTAGGCAATCACATAATATGCACCGGGATAAAGATTAGTCGAGAATTGTGCGTTTCCACTTGCAGTTTTTGTGCTGACCCATTGCTCGCTGTGGGCATCAAAGAAAACTATCGCTGCTGGGGATCCGAGTGGATGGTCATCATATAGATAAGGTGGTGCGCTCTTCATATCAACCATACCGCTTACCGCTACTGGTTCGATGTTCGTTATCTCAAGTTGGTGGGGAGGAACTGCGTCAGTTGCTGCACCGCCTATGCGCGTGATGACAGGATAGATCCAGGCGATGAAATCATCATCCGCGTTGCCATTATCGCGTACCGTCAGTGAGAATTGTATGGTTTGGCCTGCCAGAAAACTCAGATCAGTATCTGCGACCACGGTGCTCTCTTCAAGATGAGAAGTTATATGCCAGGATGCTCCCGGTATGTTGTCTAGCCGCATATTTTCGTTGTAATACTCCAGCGAAACATCCGCATCACATGCCGGATAGCCATGGGCGCATGCCAGTACTGCCTGGAATCGATCACCTTCCATTACTGTAAATGGCGAGTATTTACCAAAAATCGCATAATAAACGCTGTCTTTTTGTGCGGGAATCGTCAGCAGCCCCGGCTGCTGTATGGCAATGTTTCCATCAATCAAGATTTCATCAAACCGATCAACATAGCCGCCTTTGATATTGTTAATGTCTCCCGGGCATGGCAGGTACTCCCCGTTGTTTGACCAGGATGCGCTGCAGGGTTTCTCTGCAAATTCAAACGCGATTGTTCCTGGTATCGGTGTTGGAAATGTAAGCAAAAAGGGCTCATGTGGCGGTGTTGCGATGTCTTCAGTGGCGGTTGCTGCGGGTTGTTGTGGGATGGGTTCTTCATACCTTGGTGCACATGCATAGATTAAAAATATGAACATCAAGGCACAACCAATAGATTTTATTTTCATACATTTCCCTTTCCATTTTGTTATTGACGTGGGTTGGAAAAAAGTTCGTTTTTTATCAGGCTTAAAAAGATTTCGATAATTTGCGGATCAAAAAAGGTACCGTTTTGTTTTTGGATATATGCAATCGTTTTTTTCGCAGACCATGCTGGACGGTAAGGACGGTCAGATGTTAGTGCATCCCAGACATCCACGACGGCGAAGATACGCGCAGCCAGGGGTATATCTGTGCCTTTTAGTTGTCTTGGATAACCGCTGCCGTCCCAACGTTCATGGTGGGCGTATGGAATATCCAGCGCTGGACGCAGATACTCGATTGGATATAAGAGCTCATAAGCATAAATGGGATGTTGGTGCATGATTTCCCATTCATTGTCAGTTAAGCTGCCGGGTTTTAGTAGGATCGCATCAGGTATTCCCATCTTACCAATGTCGTGCAGCAAAGCACCTCTTCGGATATGAACCAGTGCTGATTCGGCGACACCCATCGCGCGTGCGATCTGCAGTGTCATATCGACTACACGCTGCGTATGGCCTTCCGTTTCTTTATCTCGCAGGTCAAGAGCTCGAGACCAACCTTCCAGAGTTTTATCATATGCCAACCGTAATGCGCTGTTTGATTGGTGCAGATCTTCTAATAAACTAGTATTATCAATTGCGATCGCGGCCTGTCCGGCCAATGTTTCAAGGAAATTGAACCATGCGTTATCCGGATTCAGCAGCGAGCGGTTGAAAATATCCAATACACCTTTAACCTGGCCCTTTGCGATCAATGGCACACTGTAATAACTCTTGAATTGTTCATCCTGCATGATCTGCGTATAAGGGAATTTGGTTCCATCCAATAGATTCAACGCCTGAACCAAATGGCGTTCCATAGCTGTCTTTCCACTGATTCCTTCATTCATCTCGATTGCATATTGCTTGATCGCATCGTTTCGAAAACCATGACTGGCAGTATATTCCAGCATATTTGTTTTAGAGTTATATAGCAAGATGACAGTGGCGTCGACAGCAAGTTTATCGATCACCTGATCCAGCAGGATGTTTAATGTAACTTGAAGATCCATACTGGAATTGATCACCAGGTCAATATCATGCAAAGCCTGCAGTCGGGAGATCTGGTTCTTGGAATGCTCAATCAGGTGTGTGCTTGCGATCACGCCTGCCAGCAGAGCTGCCAGAGATTCTAATAGCCGCTGGTGATTTTTATTAAATACACGGGGTTTAAACGCTTGAACGGATAATCCGCCCACCACCTGCCCTTTTGATATCAGCGGTACACCCAGCCAGGATCTTGCCGGTGGGTTGGTGGATTGGGATTCGACAGGTGGCTCTTCGTTTTGTAGATCATACGCCAGATAGGGCGTTCTTTGCTCGATCACCCATCCGATCAGACCGCTTTCACCCTGTCTGAATCGGGCTCCCATCCAATCCTGCAGAAGTTTCTCGTCTTCCATCACAAAAGAGATAGATACAATTTCCTCGTCTGGTTCATATTCGACGATGGAGAAAGTGTCAAAAGGAAGCAGATCGGCAGCATGTTCGTAGATCTTACGATAAAGAGGTTCTGAGTCCGTAATATTCGCTGTTGCAATTGCTGTTTCATATAGCGCGCTGAGTTCTTTTCTACGGAAGTTTTGTGCGTTTTGAAATTGAATTCTGGCGATGCTATTGGAGATTTGATGTGCCATCGTGTTGAGGAGTTGTTCGTCATCTTTTGTGAACCTGTCCGGGTAAGGGCTTTCCGAGTTGATGACACCAAATACACGCTTATTTAGGAAGATTGGTACTGCGATCTCCGAGCGTGAGGTGTCATAAGCTTCTAAATAATCGGTATCTTTGGATACATCAGGTACACGCTGTGACGTTCCAGTACGAAACGCGCGACCAACAATGCCCGAATTGATGTCAATCTCTGCTTCAATTAATTGATCATCTTCAACATTGGTGTGATAAGAATAATGGCGGCGCAAAGTATTTTTTTCTTCATCATAGATGAGTATCCCAAAATTTTCAGGATACAGTGATTTTCCAAGTAATTGGGTGGTATTTCTGAGCAATTCATTAATGTTGGTTGCTTGCGCACCTGCAGAGGTCAGATCCTGTAAGACGGTAACTTCCTTTAATTGTTGTTGCAGAGTGTATTCTGATTGTTTCCGCTTACTGATATTTCGGACAAATGCCCAATATCCGTTGGGTTCTCCTTGATCATTTGTTGTTAGATGTGCAGAAACTTCGATCGGTATGATGGTGTTGTCTTTCTGTATATACTCCTTTTCATAAAGATCAGCATATCCTTGCTTGAGGACTTCATTTTTTAGGATTTCATTCTCGAATGCATGCCATTTTTTTGGGGTGAGGTCATAAAAAGATTTCTTTTTCAGGTCTTCTGCCGGATATCCTGTCAGATTAACAAATGCCCGGTTGAAATTCTTTATATGCCCATCTAGCGAGATAGATACAATACCATCTTTCGTGTTATCGAAGATCTGAGAATATTTTTTTTGAGCGAATTGCAGGGATTGTGATAATTCCTGTAGTTTTATGGAATTCCCAATAACGGAAGTGATGCTGGCGGTATCACTGCCTTTAGGGATAACCACAGTCGATGGTAATTGTGCAATTTCTTTATAATCAAGATTTTCGGTTCCATCTTCCAAAATAATGCAAAACGTTGAAGGGGAAATTGTTGTAATCTCTTTTACCGTGTTCCTTCCGGAGATTTTTGGATGATTCTCAACAACCACCGCAACATGGATGGGCTGTTTTTCCGTGAGGGATTTAAATAGGTCAATATTTGATAGCAGGATAGTTTTCAAGGCATAATCGGATTCCAGAGCATCTATCAATGGATGCTGTGTAATTACATCGCGCTCTCCAAACAAGGCAATTGTTTTTTTGTGCATAATTGAGTATGTTTAATCCGATAGAACTAATTATCACATAATATTTTACAAATCCCCTCATCATGATTGCTCGATTTTAGATTTTGTTTTTGGCTCGAAGATGTGTATAATAAATTACCGCTTTTGTTATCAGGTGATCGTGGTTCGGAGGAAAAACTATGCGGCGGATGAGCCTTTTAATTCAACACAAATCTCAGGGGGAAGGAATATGGATCGAACAATCCTCCTGCTAGGACAGGAGAAGCTTGGAAAACGCTCGCTTTCCAAAATAATTTCAGCGTGCCATTTACCAGAATCCATGCTGGTTAATCATTCCTTGATAAAAGGCGCAAAAGACGCAATTACTGATCCAAACATATGGTTGATCATAATCAATGCGACAGATACTAGAAAAATAAAAAAGTTTCTCCAATCCCTCCAAGGTCAGAATGCATTGGTGCCAATCATTGTGATTCAAAAAGTAGACCAGGCTGATTTGGAAGTTTTAATTTCCCTGGGAGTATGTGATGTGATTGATCCGGAAATTATCACTGAGACCATGCTGATGCAGGCAATTCTATCTGCCATCGAAAGAAAGCGCATTGAAACGGATCTAATATCCCGAGATGCGATTATGGAAGCGGTCAATCACGCTGCTGAAGTGTTTCTTCTTCATCTGGACTGGGAGACCCGTATTAATGAAGTGCTGAAGCATTTTGGGCAGGCTTCAAAAGCGGACAGGGTTTGTATTTATCGGTATAAACTGAATGGTGATGAAAAGACTATACCAGTTTTGCAGGCAGGTTGGTGTTCCCGGGAGCAAGTGAAAACAGATCTGGTTTATGAAGATGATCAATGTGCCCAACAGGGTTACCTTTCGGATCGCTGGTTAGAGATCATTGATCGTGGTGAAATAATTTATGGAAGGACGCTGGATTTTTCACGTGAAGACCAGTCAGCATTGTTGAAAAAACAGATCCAGTCGATCATCATTATTCCTATTTTGTCAGACCACATCGTATGGGGTTTCATAACTTTGGAGCATTGCCGCCGTGAAAAGCAGTGGACTGAACAGGAAGTGGATGCGCTTCGCACGGCCGCGCGTATTTTCGGTGCAGGTATATCGCGAGTAGATGCAGAGACGCGCCTGACGCATCTTGCAACCCACGACTTTTTAACCAATTTACCAAATCGCATGTTGTTGGAAGATCGCTTTGAACAGGCAGTTGCACGGGCAGAACGCAGTAAGAAGAAATTTGGAGTGGTTGCATTGGACCTGGATAAGTTCAAGCAAATCAATGACACTTATGGCCATCCCTTTGGAGATCAAGTATTAATTGAAATTGCCTGGCGTCTCTCGGAAGCGATTCGTACCAGTGATACCTGCGCGCGGGTTGGCGGCGATGAATTTACTGTCCTGGCAGAGGGAATTAATGGTAAACGTGATCTTATGCGTGTGATGGAAAAACTATCACAGGCGCTTTCCGAACCCATCCGGATTGATACAAAGGTGGTTAATGTAACTGCGAGTCTGGGAGCAAGCCTTTTCCCAAACCATGGCAAAGAGATTGAAGAACTCATGAAAGCGGCAGATATTGCGCTGTATCAGGCCAAAGATAAATACGCCGGATATCGCATCTACGCATCTGAGAAGCAAATTTCTCTAATTGAAGAATAGATATATCTATTTCTCGACGTCATGCCAGGTTGATTGCAAATCTAATTTGTTAGAATTATGCATCTCAACATCAACAAGGAGCTATTTATGGATTGTAAGCAATCATCAAATGTACAGCATTGTAATTGTACATACGAGCCTTGCTCGCGAAAAGGTGTCTGCTGTGACTGTATTCAATATCATCTCAACATGCGCCAGCTTCCGGGCTGCTGTTTCCCGGATGATGCTGAGCGAACATTTGATCGTTCGTTTGAGCATTTTACCCGCTTAGTATCAGCCGGCAAGGTATAGAAAATTGGAACTTTGCCTTATTGTTTACCGGATTATTATATGCAGTGAATGGCAATAACCCATGTACCGAATTTTTGGTGGTTTGGGCTGTCAATATATAGTTCCACAACATAGCTGCATGTACTGGTTCCGCTGCATGATAGGTTCTTATTTAGAATGGCCGTCTTCGTGCCCGCGCTGTCAAAGCTAATTGTTTCCACAGTGCTTTCAAACCCATTGCTGATGATCCAGTGATATTTCACGATGCCTTTTCCGTTTACCGTGATCTCCGCCTGTAAATTGAACATATGCGGGCAGAAGCCCACTTTCATCTGATCGCTTTGCGTGAAGGATACACCAGTTACAGCAAAGTTTGAATTTTCCTCTTCTTCGTCTTCTCCTACTCTGATGGTTATCCAATAGTTGCCAAATTCTTCCCCATCTTCTGCTCTGATTTTCCAGGCTCCGGTATATGTGCCAGAGCTCAATGGCGCTGTCAGGTCCACACTGAGAGTAACTGTTTCACCCGGGTTGGTTGTGGAGGTGAAGGCTTTAGAATCAGGCCCTCCCATCTTATCGCCATCATTGAAGACCAGCGAGTAATTAGTTGTCCATGAACATGTGCCGTCATTCTGTATGGTCCATTTCTTAGTAAACTGCTCGCCGGGGTCGAATTTTGTGTCGTCCGGGATAGTTTCGTCCTGAAAATTGGGTTTGTTACATGGCAGGGGTGTATCGGTGGGAGCTCCGGCGGACGATTCATCCTCTAATTCCGTTTCTGCCGATGCGGTATCCGTTGCCTTTTCAACCGGCCCAAGTGCTTCCACGGTTTGTGCCACAGCAGTCTGTAAATCAGCTTGATCGGTCATCGCTGCTTCATCTGCTGAAAGCACGCCTTCGGGTGCAGTAGGAAAGATTGAGATTTCACACGCCATTGTGAGAATTAATAGGCATATGAAAAGCACGATCTTGGATTTATGATGGATATTCATTGCATCCTCCTGAAGGTTTCGTGTTTCTTGTTTGAAGATAAAATACGGAAAATTATGGGGTGATGCATGGTTGGAAATTGACCTATTTCCAGCATTTTCATTCAATTACAGGAATAGATGTAATTTATGTGGTGCTATTCGTTGTCGGATGGTTCGATTAATTTTCCGTGATAGATAGCAGAACGCGCGCGAATATACGCATTAGTTACACACCTGAAAACTTCGTCGCTTGGTTTTTCGCTGAAATAGGCGGTTCGTATGTAGGCATAATTGACGATTTCCCATGCAATTGCGGCAGTCATGGCGCTGTCATCTACGCCATCAGGCAGATCAGACATAATTCCTCCTTAAATTCGGTTTTTTCCACTTGAATTGGAATCGTGGACCATATACAATGATTGTACATGATTCTGAATGAATCTAAAAACATTAATAATTAGGAGAGAATTGATGACAAAAAATGTTGGCGTTCTCACAGCTGGGGGGGATACACCCGGATTGAATGCTGCATTGCGCGGTCTCGGTAAGTCAGCCATGTATAAATACGATCTGCAGTTGATCGGTTTTTATGATGGTTTTCGTGGTTTGCTACATGATCGCAGCATTCACCTGGATGATAGCTCTCTGTCTGGGATCTTGACGATTGGCGGTACCATTCTCGGAACCAGCCGCGATAAACCGCATAAAATGGAAATCGGCGGAAAAAAGCAGGATATGCGTGATGCCATGGTTGATACATATAACAAACATCATTTAGATGTCCTGGTTTGTATGGGCGGCGGAGGTACGCATAAGAACGCGTATAGTCTGATGGAAAAAGGGATTAACGTCGTCACGATTCCGAAAACGATCGATAATGACATTGCCAACACTGATGTTACGCTTGGTTTTGATACTGCGCTGGGGATCGCTACCGAAGCAATCGATCGCCTGCACAGCACCGCCCACAGCCACCACCGCATTGTTGTTGTGGAGATCATGGGGCATAACACCGGTTGGCTCGCGCTTGGGGCGGGCATTGCCGGTGGCGCGGATGTTATCCTCATTCCGGAAATACCTTATGATGAAGAATATATTGCGGAAGCAATCCTGGAGCGATCCCGCAGCGGGAAACATTTCAGTATTGTAGCGATTTCTGAGGGAGCTGTTTCAAAAAAAGATAAAAAAAGAGAATCAGAATTGTTCGATGAAAAGAAAAATGCGAAAGATAAGGATGAGAAAAAGAAAGCTAAGAAGGAACTCAAGAAATTATATGCAAGTCAGACCAATCGTTCTCAGAAACTCTCACAAACTCTTGAAAACTTGACGGGTCTTGAGTCCCGCATGACCATTCTTGGTTATGTACAGCGCGGTGGCACACCCTCAGCGCGCGACCGCCTGCTGGGTTCCATGCTGGGCGGATCGGCAGCTTCAATTATTGTTGATGGTCAGTATGGAATGATGGTATCCGTCAAAGGGCAGGGTATCGAACCGGTTAATTTGGAATCTGTAGTTAATAAACGCAGAACGGTTCCGACCGATCATCTCTGGATTGAAACAGCGCGCAGGGTTGGCACTTGCCTCGGGGATGACTGATAAATAGTTATTTACTGGTTTTTGTTTTATTACTCAAAAGGATAGCGCATTCCAATCTGTTCGCGGATCGTGTCCAGCGAGTGCATGTTACCCAGCGTATCTGCTTGGCGCATCTGCGGGCAGTCCAATGCACCCGCTCGGATCGCCTGCATTGCTGCTTCGATCTGGTATTCAAAACCATTGATCTTCCAAGGCTTTTTTATCTTTTTTTTCTTCCTTCCTTTGATCAGTGACGCGCTCACGCTATCAACAAAGACGGGGCCGATTACGATCCTACCTTTTGTACCATATATGACCAGCGTGTTCTGCGGTTGGAATCTAAATGTACAAGTAAACTGCGCGCTTGCGCCTCCCTTGTAGGCATAGGTAACATTGATGCTTTCGTCAACCCCTGTTTTTCCCAGGTACCCGCTCGCCTGAATTTTTTCGGGATTTTGACGGTAAGCCCACTGTGCCAGCCCGCTGGTATAAACCCCCAGATCAAGCACGGTTCCCCCGGCTAATTCGATATTTAGCAGGCGGTCTGCTGTGTTTCTTTCTGCGACAAATCCCAGCGTGGAATACACATGCCGGATCTCGCCAATTTCGTCCGCATCGATCCATTTCCGCACCGATGCGTATATCGGCAGGAACCGTGTCCATAGCGCTTCCATCAGAAAGACCTGTTTTTCCTGTGAAATGCTGAAAAGTGAGGCGGCTTGTTTCGCGTTTACTGTGATGGATTTCTCGCACAGCACGGGTTTTTTTGCCTCCAGGCATACTATGGCATTCGCGTGGTGGAAGCGGTGGGGTGTGGCGATGTAAATCGCATCGATTTCTTTGTCAGCGGCTAATGCCTCATAGGAGTCGTAGCAGACTTCTGCGCCAAAAGATTGCCTTAGTTCCTCCGGTTGTGGGCTGCTTCGGCTCGCAATTGCATGGATGCAGGTATCATCCATTTCGTGGACGGCTTGTGCGAATTTCTCCGCGATGCGTCCCGGCCCGATAATGCCCCAGTTGAATTTTGCTCCCATAAGGTACCTCCGTTTAATAAGACTGAATTATTTCAATCCGTTTGCGATGAATTTCACAAAGTCTGGCTGGTCCACCTCCATGATGATCTCTGCGTTGGGCTCACCCCCGCCCATACCCAACCAGTCCACCACGGTTTGCCCGCGCGTGGCTGATCCGCTCAATTCTACGGTCAGGTGCCGGGTTTCTTTCTTTTTGATCAGTGAAGGTTCCAGTGCGGCGGCCATGGCCAACGAATCAGCAGTGAACATCATCTCGCGGTGGAAGACTTCTTTCAGGAACTTACGCGTGTTGACATAGATCTTTTGTACAAACGCGGCTTTTGGTGTGTTGATCGCATCCAGTTTTTGGATATCATCCGGACCTAATCCAGTAGCCATCGTGACTTCCCAGTCCACAACCCGTACCATCGGCCAG
>Ga0180434_10000193_pt1 | contig 94867 bp, 70 predicted proteins | sample SS_ome_7_FD_132453 | JGI IMG/M metagenome (GOLD analysis project Ga0180434, IMG submission 132453) | Hypersaline lake sediment archaeal communities from the Salton Sea, California, USA - SS_1_D_2 metaG | ecosystem: Environmental > Aquatic > Non-marine Saline and Alkaline > Hypersaline >... | reverse complement strand
TATCTAGCCCGTTTCCATCGACGTACATTTTGTTACTCAAAAGCATTGCATATGGTCTATGCTACTTTAACCGTTTTTTTCACTGCTAATTGGGAAGAATATCTTTAATTAGCAACGCCAAAAATTATTTAAGCGTCTTGCATCTCTTCTGCTGGTTTCCAGGTAAGCAAACGAGGGCTTTCCTCAGCTTTTTCCTGATCCGAGCGAAGGTGTTCTAATAATAGTAATATTTCTAATAAATTCATAAATAAAACCTATAATTAATTTAAAATTATTACATAAATGTAAATTAAATAGTTAATTATTAATTAATTAAAATTAAAACTTTACGTTTTGCTCAGGTTGGACTTGTTCTTCTTGAACCAGAAGAGGATAGGTATCTGTTTCAGAGATATGATCAAGGGCGATCCCTGTGAAGCCCATGAAAGCGAGGGCCATGAGCCCCGTCATGACGAAAGTCATTCCCATACCATGGAGGCCTGCTGGGATGTTGGAATAGGTGAGCTTTTCTCGGATGGAGGCAATAAGAGCAATGGCGAGCCACCAACCGAGGCCTGCTGAGGCTACATAAACTAGATTGGGAACAAAGGGGTATGCACGGACAGTTGCAAAAAGGCTTGCTCCCAAAATTGCGCAGTTCACTGTAATAAGAGGAAGATACATCCCTAAGGCTCGATAAAGAGCCGGAGCAAACTTATCGATGACAATTTCGAGAACTTGAACAAAAGCTGCAATAACGGAAATGTAGATCAAAAATTCCAAAAAACTAAGGTTAATATGTGCAGCGTTGATTCCGGTAAAAGTAAGCCACTTTAGAGCTCCTTCTCCTGTTATAAAGTTGTGAACAAGCCAGTTTAATACTCCTGATAAACTCATCACGACGAAAACTGCCAGACCGAGGCCATTCGATGTTTTGAGTTTGTTGGAGCAAGCGAGATACGAGCACATGCCCAAAAAATAGAAAAGCAGGATATTTTGGATAAAACACGACTGAATCGCTAGACCAAGAAGGTTTAAAACAGAGTAGGGGCCCATCCACATTAGAGATCTTCCTCCTTAGCCAAAACATTTCGAAGCCAAATAATTGCTCCAATAATAAAGAAAGCTGAAGGGGCCAATGCCATGAGATTGGAGTTGACGTAACGGTCAGGATGCTCTGGGGTAGCATACCAGGATTTAGGAATGATGGGAAAATCAAAGAGTGAACCAAATCCAAAAAACTCGCGGATAACTCCTACGATCAGCAAAATGAGCGCATAGCCAGAAGCTGCTCCAAGCCCGTCTAAAAAAGCGGGCAGAGGAGAGACATTTTTAGCCATGCTTTCTGCACGCCCCATCACAAGACAGTTCGTGATAATCAGTCCAACAAATACCGAAAGAGTCAGAGACATTTCATAGAGAAAGGCTTTCAGCACCTGGTCTACAATGATCACAAAAAGTGAGATAATGGCAAGTTGTGCAATCATTCGCACATTTGGTGGAGTAATATTGCGAATGAGTGAAACAAAAAGCGAAGAAAACCCAGTCACAAAAATGACAGAAAGACTCATGGTCAGAGCAACATTAACCTTAATTGTAACAGCTAAAGCAGAACAAATCCCCAGGATAGCAACGAGAATTTGATTATTTTTCCAAATCTGATCTGTGTAATAATGCCTTAGTTTCATTGACTAGCCTCTTGCTGATGGGCTTGGATGAGAAAGGGGCGATAAGGCCCTAAACTATTCCTTAAGGCTTCATTCACTCCAACAACCGTGATGGATGCACCTGCAATGCCATCAACAGCGCTTGCAGCCGGTGCTGTTTTGCCATAGGTTTCTTGGACGGTTGTTTTAACAACCTTAATGCCTAATGGTGCACGTGCATAATCGGTTGTTCCAGACGGGCTTTTTTGAAAAATCACTTTATTTTTGAATTGATTTTGCCATTCGGGGAGAACGATATTCCCACCAAGTCCGGGAGTCTCTTTTTGATCATACCATGTCATTCCAAGCACCGTATCTGCATCTGCTTTTAATCCTAAGTAACCATAAATGGCATCCCAAAGTCCATATCCATTAATGGGGATGACGTAACCATAGGGAAGAAGATCAGGTGAAAGTTGATTGGGGGGAAGATTGGGTTGGACGATGTAAACCAATTTATAAGGAAGGTTTGCGAAGCCATATTTTGCATGATCTCGTAAATAGGCTTCTTCATCCAGTCCAGCTTGTTCAAAAGTCAAGACTTGACCTGTATCATTTGTTACCCGTGCTAAAATCCGTGTTTCAAACAGAGTCAGAATGTCGCGGTCTCTGGCTCTTTCTTTTTGACTTGGTGTTGGGATAAGCGTGCCTTTTGATCTGTCGTAACTAGCAAACGTGTCATTTAATAGAAAGACATTTTCGTCTGATAAAATGGCAGCTGCGCGAAGGAGTTGTTTACTTTTGTAAAGTTCTCGTGCATCTAGCTGAGGTTGACGGAGCACGTCAGCTAAAACTGATAAGACAAGTGCGCATGTAAAGCATAGCACAATGACAAAAAGAAGTGTTTTACCGCTCGTGAATTGCTGCCCTTTTCCTGCCATACTTTTTCCTAAATAGATTGAGTGCGTAATAATCGAAAAGGGGAGCAAAAACGTTCCCAAATAAAATGGCTAACATGACCCCTTCAGGAAAAGCAGGATTGATGGTACGGATAATAATCACCATCACACCAATCAAAAAGCCATAAAGCCAACGTGCTCCTTTCATCCCTGGTGAAGAAACAGGATCGGTTGCCATAAAAATCAGACCAAAGACGAGGCTTCCTAAAAGAAAATGCTTGTAAGCGGGAAAGGCAAACTTAGCCGGATTAAACGCTCCTTGATGGGGGCCTAGATGCAAGGCACTCCATTCGAAAAGTAGCGCACAAAAGTAAGCTCCAATTGCCATCGCAAGCATTGTACGCCAGGAGCCAATCCGTGTGGCTAATAGAAGAAGGGCTCCAATTAAACAGGCTAAGATGGAGGTTTCTCCCATAGAACCAATCCGGTTTCCAAAAAAGAAATTCCAATTGGTCAAATTGCCTTGGCTAAAACGAAGTTGTGCAAAACGAACGGCATCAGAGTAGTTTTCAGGCGAAAGCCCTAACCCTCCCGTTTCAAGTGGAGCAGTTAAAAAGTTTTCAAGCTCACTTTCGGAAAGATTGCCTAAAGTATTTTGCGTTCCTGCAGCTTTTTTATAATGGCTAAACTGCCTTTCTACGATAGATGCAGTCTTTGTTTCCTTGCCGAAATTAGCTCCGATCGCATCCACATGTATCCGTTTGATTGCCGGACTGACATTGAAAAAGTTTAGAGCAGATGATTGAGAAATTCCGTCAGGAGAATTCAGCAAACCTGCTGTTTCATTCATCTTTGAAACGCTTTCTTGAATGATAGTAGGATTAGTTCCGACCCAAACAGGTCCTGTCATTTTAGTTGGGAACGCGAAAAAGAGAAAAGCTCGACAAACAAGAGCTGGGTTTAAAATATTCATCCCTGTGCCTCCAAAGATCTCTTTTCCGATTACAACGCCAGCAGAGACACCAACAGCCACCATCCAGTAAGGGATTGTCGAGGGAAGAATGAGAGCAAAGAGCATACCTGTGACAAGAAAACCTTCAGAAACTTCATGGCGTCTGATGATCGCAAAAAGAACTTCCCATAATCCTCCGACTGCATAGGAAATGATCATGACGGGAAGAAAGGCCATAAGTCCTGCTTTTAAAATGAGAGTCCACCTTCCAGCAGAAAAACAAAAAGAGAAATATCCTGAGAAAGATTCAGAGGCTCGGAGGTAGTCATGCATTATTGAAAAACTGCCACTTTCATAAACAAGCTTTTGAACTCCACTATTCCAAATTGCCATGATCATGCAAGGAATAAGAGCAAAAACGACAATCATCATCCACCGTTTTAAATCAATGGCATCTCGGATATGAGGGCTTCGCTTGGTTCGAATAGGTGCTTCGTAAAAAAACGTATCCAAAGCTTCGACAAGTGGACGATAGCGATGAAGAGGTTTACCTTCTTCAGTCAAGGAAAGTTGAAAGTCGAAAAATTTTCTTAGCATGTCCGGATTCTAGCAAGGAAATTTTTTTATGTAACCCGAGTTTCGGCTAGTTTCTTGAATTTAATTTTAAAAATGGTTATACTTATTCTCCAATTTTCAAAAGAACGAGGGATAGTAAATGTGACTAAGTTTGTTTTTTCCGCAAACTTTGTGTAGCATTTTTAATGTTTTTGATTCTTTAGCACAAAGTCGAAAAGCACTGTGAGAATCCTTATGAACAACTGGTGCTGAATCAACAATTTTGTGAAGATTGGTCTGAGTTTAAACAAGGGTTATTATCTAAATCCTTTTTAGATTGGTCGTGGGCAATGCCTAAGCTTTAAGCAAATGGCAGAATTTGAAGAAACAGCTCAGAGATGTAGTGATCCAAACATTAAAGGCTGCTGGGTTGAAAGAGGCTAGAGAAAAAAGTTAACTTAAAGCTTCAAAGCCGTAAGTTATAAGACAAAAGTTTTCAAAAAATGAGGGTTAACCAATGATAAATGAGATTTTTTTTCCAAAAACTTCATGTGGATTGTCCAATGTTTTCACATTTTTAGAGCAGAGTGGTCAAGCACTTGTTCAAGATCTGGAATCTAGAAATGATGGAACTCTAACTGCTGAGAAAGTGAAAAATTATATGACGGCTTATTTAGATGTTGGAGCAGCAGCGCAGGTCAGTGTTTCGATCGTATTTGGGATTGGTCTTATTACAACTATGAGAGTCCGTACTTTTGTGATCAAGACTGCAATTGTTGGCTTTTTTACAAATGAAATCTATCAATTCCGTTCTCATTTAAAACAGCTCTTGAATAAAGTCGAAGTGCAATGCCCAAATCCATCTGATTCGTTTGTCATGAATCCACAGTTTTATCAGGATTGGTGTGAATTCAAAGAGGGAGTGTTATCGGACACCTATTTGTTTTCGAATATGGCTAAGGAAGAACTTGATAAAATGACAAGCTCATTGAAGCAATTGTCAGAACTTGAAGGGACTTATTTAATGCGTGGTGTACGCGCTGTTTCGGGATTCTTAGATACAGGCGTTGGAAAGATATTCCGGGGCTTATTTGGCAAGTAACCCAAACTTTTTCCTGTAAAAAAAATTTATCTTTAGTTAATTTGCCCCCTTTTTGGGATTAGAACTGCTATCTTAGATCGCTTGCAAAAGCAATTCATATCTTCTTTTCTCTTATAAATAACTGCAATTTTTCATTTATCATGAGCACTGCCCTGACTACTGAAACGTTTTACACAAGATGGAAATCTGTGATCGATCCAGCAACTTTTATTGGCATGGGGTTGGTAGGGTTTGGAAGGTTGCGCGCGTTTGAATGGATACGCGAACCGGTCATGCAACAAGAAATGATTTTATCGGGTGCAGTGAATGGACTGACGATTGGTCTAAGTCATCATATTGGCAACGGAGATCAAAGTAATAGCGTACTCTACCAGTCCGTTTTAACACTTATTGGCTTTGCTGTTGGAGTCATTATTGTGCCCTTTGCGGCATCAAAAATCATGCAAAACCGCGTGGTTTTGATTACCACCGAAAATGCATTTCGCGTTGCTACCTTTAATCTACTTACAAAAGTGTTTGTTTACGCGCTCTTTACATTAGGAGAAAGTTACTACAACACCTGGAATTTCCCAATTTTCCAAAATTTTGATGAAATGACACCTTCTACAATAGGGGTTTTTTACAATCACTTTAAAAGTCGTCGTTTGCTGTGGAACAAAGTATCATTTCAAAAGCAGTTAGAATTTAATCGACTTTTACTGAAACATGGTGTGCCTCCTTTAGATGTAACGAATATCGATCTTGATGCACACCTGACAAAAAAACAGCTCAAAACATTTAGACAACTTTTTGACAAGAAACAGCTCACTTCAAAACAAGCAACGATTCTGTACAAATTCCATGTTCCTCCAGAGCAAAGAGAATACAAGCTTGAGGAGCTACCTTTCATTTATCCCAGAAGAGTAGATGTCAAGACTTTATCCGATCAGCAACTCAAATGGCACTATCTCTGGATTCGAGCTCACAATCAATTATTACCACAAAGCCAAATCCAAGCTTTTGTGCCCCACTTTTTTAGATTAAACCTTTTCCCTCCGAACGAGAAGTTTGTTGCAGAGCTTCCCTTTTTCCCAAAAATAAAGACATTGACTCCACCACAAGTCACTTACATCGCTTTTTTCTATCAAGAGAACATCAAAAAGTGGGATGAGTTGGCCCTTAAAGTTCAAATTGATCTTAAAAAAATATTTCGCCAACACGGCTTAGATGCACATACCCTGCGGTTACCAACAATTAGAGAAATCCCTCAATTGACAGCTAGTCTGCTTCAAGAATATCGCAACCGTTTTATATTAGACCAAACACTTTGGGATGTAAAATCAGAGAGATACCGAAAGACTTTTAATCAGAAATTGGAAAAATACAATCTTCCAGTAATTTCACTTAACAGGCTTTCTTGGAAGACCATAGCAAAAGTGACCTTAATTGCAGTGGTAATTATAGGAGCCACTGCAGCGGGGGTTATCAGAGCTTCAAGTACATCCCTAAATCATTTACAGCAGCTAGAGGGTCAAAGGGGTTGTGAACCGGTGCAAATTCTAGACGAGCCTGTTATAACTACAGCGCTCGATGTAGAGCCTAGTAGATTTTGTTCGCCTTACCCTTTCTGGTTAAATACGACAGATCTATTTGATGCAAATGCCTCAGTTGAAAGCGGCCAACAGCCTGCACAAGATGTCAGTCGATATCAAAGAGAGCTTCGGATCTTGAAGAGACATGTGAAACAGCAACACTATAGCCCAACTCTCTACATAGGTAGAGACGGCGCTATTTATCCAACGACACAATTAGAAAGCAAAGCTCTAAGTGTTGTTAACTTTTTTGGCAGTTATAGGCAACCAATATGTGATAGGATGGCTGTTGACGAAAATGAGGAGGCTACACCAGTTACGACTGTTCATGAATTCTCAGCTGAAAAGCAGGTGGTTTTGGTCAATTCAGACAACCCTTTGGTTGAAAAAGTATATCGAGCTTTACCTAGAAGTTTTTTGCTCCAAGTGACCTTTTCAAGGAGTTTCAGTGGGTGTAAAAGGGTGTTTGAACGTATGTTGAATCAGCAGCAACGCAGCTCTGCTTATAGTGCAATGCTTTTCGCCAGTGAGGATGGAGGAATTTATCCCACAGTAGAGTTAACAAATCAACAGGTTGTCGTTCATCCACTTTACAACAATACCTCAGCTAAAAGCGACCAACAGCCTGCACAAGACGTTAATCAGTATAAAAGAGAGCTTCGAGTTCTAAAAAGACATTTGGAACAGCAGCACTATAGTCCAACTCTTTATTTAGGTAGAGACGGCACTGCTTATCCAACAATACAGCAAAAAGATTTTAATCTTTTTGGTGACCTTGAGCAACCGATATGTGATGTGATGGCTTTTACAGAAAGCGAAGATCCTGCACCAGTGAAGAAAAGTCGTAGTTTTTGGAAAGTGTTTGTGGACAATTTTTTACTGACACGCAAGGTTGTTGTTAACGCAGCAGGAGGATTACTCTTGCTCGTAATTTTTAAGAAAAGTGATAAAGAGCGGAAACGAGCAGACTCTTATGAGAAGCAGTTAAAGGCTGTATCGCATGCATTGGCAGTGGATAGTCGCAGTAAGCTTTTAGAGAAAATTGAAGCGTTAAAAGTTAATTTTCGGGCACACCAGGAGCTAGTCACTGCTGCAGATAACCTAGCAAAAGAAGTCGCTCAGCTTAAAAAACATGTGGGAAAAGTAGCAGAGGTTTTAGCTAACTATCCATTCTCAGACCAACAAGAGGCTTTAGCTGATCATGAAAAAATAAGGGTATTGATAGAATGTGCTCAGAAACGAGACCAATTAGAAGCTGAGATTTTCAAACAGCGCGATCAATTGCAAGCCATTGCTCTCTTATTAGAGGAAGTCGAGTTTCAAGGTGGCAATACACCCCAGAGTTTAATCGAGAAGGTTCAGTGGCTATTAGAATCTATTGATAGCTTTACTGAGCTGAGGCTTGAGTATGATAAGGTGTTAGCACAAAATGAAAAGACAATTAACCGCCTGATTGAGATCAATGAAGAAAATGATGAGAGATTTGAAGCAAACATGAGAGACCAGGAAGATTTATCTCAAGTTGATAATGGATTGCAAGACTTGTACGAACAGCAAATAATCGAACTAAACAGCAGATTAGCATTAGCTGAACATGCGGAACAAGAGATGGAAAAAGTTAAGGAGTACTTAAAAGATATTCACCTGCAAGGACAAAGTGATCTTCAAGATGCATTAGACAAAGTGATATTTTTAGTGCATTTGCACCAGGCTTATTTAGAATTAAAGGTGCGTTACGATGAATTACTTCAAGAAAAAGAGCAAGATCTTGAAAGATTCTTAGGCCACATGAAAACATTTGATACACGTTACCCACAATTTAAGATTCCACCTGAAAGACAACAGGAAACCAAGTCGCGGTCAAGGGCTAATACAACGAGCAAAATTCCTAAACTAAAACAAGGCAAGAACGCTTTGCATGCCGTACCGACGGATTCTGTAAGTTTAACTCGTCAACCAAGTCGGATTCCTCGGCTAAGCCAGAAAGCTAAGCTAAAAGCGTCCACCCAACATCAAAGCTTGGATGACGTCCTTGCCTCCATTCGTTTAAAGAATGCTCCAGCAGCAAATCAACCAAGCAAAATTCCTAGATTAAAGTGGGTTAGTAGCCAGTAGGTTAATAGCTACTTACCTCAAATTAACAAGTTTCTAATTAGTCAGGCTTTATGGATCAACACTTTATCAAGAATGGGCGTTATTACAACCCGAATTACACAAAGCAAAAGCTTTCTCTCAAACAAGTGTTTCATTCGATTCGACAAGAGAGGCGTCATCTCAAGCCTCCTGATGACTTCCTCTATCCAAATCCTAAGCAACCGATTCATCAAGAGCTACCATCTGTCACTTGGCTCAACCACTCTTCATTCCACGTTGCCTGCAATCAGATCCACTGTCTGACTGATCCAATATGGAGTAAAAGGTGCTCTCCTCTCCCTTTCTTAGGGCCAAAAAGAAAACATGCACTACCCAAATCGATTCATGATTTTAATTCCATCCATTTTGTTCTGATTAGTCATAACCACTACGACCACCTTGACCGTTTCACGGTTTGTCAACTACATTGCTACTATCCTCAAATTCATTGGATTGTTCCTAGGGGAGTTGCTTTTTGGTTCCATAAACTGGGAATCAAAAATGTTCACGAATTATCTTGGGGAGAGCAGGTTCGCCTGAAGTTTTTTAATATTCCTCTGCAAGTCACAGCAACTCCAGCGCAACACTTTTCTGGAAGAGGACTAACAGACCGCAACCGCAGTTTATGGAATAGTTACGTGGTATCTTACGACATTGATCAAAGGAAAAAGCAACTATATTTTGTTGGGGATACAGGGTACAATCCTGATGACTTTAAGATGATTGGACAAACATATGGTCCGATGGACCTTAGCCTTATTCCTATTGGGGCTTATTACCCACGTTTTTTTATGAAAGAGATACATGTTAACCCTGAAGAAGCAGTTTGGATTCATCAAGAAGTTCAGTCGAAACTAAGCATTGGCATGCACTGGAAAACATTCAAGCTAACGACAGAGAGAATGGATCAGCCTCCTTACGATCTTTTTCAAGCCCTTAAGAAATATGCAATTTCTCCCAATGACTTTAGAGTATTAGAAATTGGACAAAAAATTAATTGGTCATTTAAACATTAGCTATGAAGCTATATACGCTTAAACGTTCTCAAGTCCTTCCTTATTCAATCGAACATCTCTTTTCTTTTTTTGATCGTCCTGAAAATCTAGAAAAAATGACACCGGCGCATCTTAACTTTCAGATGCTTACTCCTCAACCTGTCAAAATGCACTGTGGAGCTGTGATTGACTATACGATCAAGATTTGGTCTTTTCCTATGCGTTGGACAACGCTGATCACAGATTACAATCCGCCTCACTCTTTTATTGACCTGCAACTGAAAGGGCCTTATGCCTATTGGCATCATGAGCATCGTTTTACAAGTCAGGATGATCAGACTCTCATGGAAGACCAGGTGACCTATGCACTTCCTTTGGGTCCTCTAGGTCGGTTAGCTCATAGAATCAAGATCGAAAAGGATCTGACACACATTTTTAATTACCGTGCAAATAAGATTACTGAATTTCTTTAAGAACTTATCCAGTATTAAAGATATTTTTTAACTTTTACCTCTTGACGTCTTAAAATAGGTGGTGCGCCTGAAACTTTATGTATTTTGGGAGTTTTGCTAGGTTTTAGGCCTGATTCAAAAAAAGTTGAAAAATAGAAGATCTCTCATATTCTGCAAGTTTTGTTATTCATTTGGTGAAAGTTATCATCAAAAGTGTTGCTGTTAGAATAGGTTTTTCAATCATTGGCTTGGAGGTGAAGAAGGCATGGGGAAACTAGCCTTAGCTTTTGGAGCGATTATCTTTGGAGTTTACATCCTTTTTGTGGAAATTTAAAGTGAAGCCTCCATTCTTATTTTGAGCCTATGATCTGAAAGACGGTCAAATGCCGTAAAATATCCTTAATCACTGGTGGATAAATTTTCCATCACACTCTATGATGAAAGAGAAATCTTCTGGAGTGATATGGATAGAGTTTCAAAAAGGCGAACACTTATTTTTTCCTTTCTTTGTGTGCTCGTGCTTGCTTCTGCCATTTTTCACCATACTCTTATCTGCTATGGAGTGAAGCTTTTTTTGACTTCCCGCCTCCCCAAAGGTGAGATGCTCCTTGTCGACTATGAAAATGGAAGATGGGAGGATGGGGCTTATGTTCTCCATCACGTTCATCTTAAACGGCAAAGCGCAGAAAAATCATCTGGGTTTGATGTAAAAATTGAAGATCTAAAGTTTGTTTTTTCGATCCAGCTTTTTCCTTTTCACTTTGGGTCTCAACTCGTGATCGACTCTCCTGAAATCGCACTGCTTGATGCTAAGCGAGACCAAGGAAAAAAGAAAAAAAGCCTATACTCTCTATGCAATCTCTACCTTTTTAATAAAGAAATTCAAATCAATCATGGAAAACTCGCTTTCAATCAAGAAGATGAGACAGAAGCTTATTTTTCCATCCATACGAAGCAAGGCACTGACAGGCATGGGATCCTTCGGCTAGCTAAATCAGAAGAAGCGTTAAGAGAGGCTCCACTCATGATGGCCTTTGCCATGCAGGAGCGTAACTTGGCCTTCGATGTGCAGTTTGCGGAGCTCGATCTTCCATGGATGTTTTCGATGGCTCGTTTCTTTTCCATTCCCCTAGACCCAGCTATTCAACTTTCGGAAGGAAAGGTTTCAGGAGGGCTTGCTTTTGGACTCAGTCCAGCCAATCAGATTTCCCATATTCAATATGATCTTAAACTAAACGACTTTGCTCTCAATCACACCCGCTATGGTGTAGTTTTTAATGCCCATCACGTCAATTGGAAAGAACACTTCACTTCTAATGAGGAAATGGGTAGGTGGGCGGAGCACCCGTTCTTTGAAAAAATTTGGCCTTATTTCATTGGAGATGGAGAATTTTTTGGAGCTAAAATTGCTTTTGAAGATCCGAGAACGGGAATCGATCAGGGAATCGTAGAACTTCGGGGCAAGCTGCTGTTTAGTCGGCGTGATCAACCTTTGGTCGATTTTTATGGGCTTTTTTCAAAAGGGGGGCGGGAATATCCTCTTCGCTTAGTGGGAGAAGGGCTCATTGAAAATGACCATAACTGGAAGCTAGCAGTAGATGTTTCTCTTCACGAAGAAGGTGGGGAGAAGATGACAACCTATCTGGCTTTATCATCTCAAGAACCAAAAAAATATATTTTTGAAAGCCACTTTCAAAACATTGCACATGATCCTGTTGACCTCATCCAACACCTTGTCAAAGTTAAATACCCTCATTTGACTCCTTTTGAATTAGAGAAGGGGAAACTCTCTGGATCTTTTGAAGGACTCATTAATCAGCGGCGATTTTATTCGCTTGATGTTAAGGAGCTCGAGATAGAGGGGGTTGTCCTCCAAGACCATGAGCATGAGCTTTGCATTTCTGCAGACCAAATGAAGGGAAGTGGAGAGTTTGATTTTTCTACACCTGACTTTTTTGATGGAACCTTTTGGGAGCTTGAAGTCACCAACGGTGCTTTTGACGGCTTAAATCAAGTTCATGTGACAGACTTGACTGCCGATCTTTCGATGCATGATCAGTATTTGAAGCCTTCAAGCATTTCAGGGCTAATCAATGGAATTGAAAGTGATATCCGTCTCGAAGGTCTTTATACCCACTTGAATCTCAACTTAGACTTTAATCTCACCCCAAAAGATCTTTTTCACTTACTCGGCCAAAAAAAGACAAATGAATCGTTGCAGTTTGATGAAAAGCTGGCACTTGATTTCGATATCCGTTTAAAAACGACAAAAGAGCAGCTCGCAGTAGATGGAAGCTTAGATATTATTCGAGCTAATCGTCCTACTGACTCTGTTCTATTTGGTGCTAAATGGGAAGTAGAAAAGTTTTTAGATCAGGGACTGTTAAAAGGGCTAACTCTGGGATGGTTAAAAGCAGATCATCTTTCCTCTCATACCATTAATTTACCTCTTGAGTTTTTTGACAAGAGTTGGCGGACTGAGGGAAGTGCGATTTTAGAAGGCACGCTAAGTAGCGAAAGTGTTTCTATTCACCTTGACCCGACACATCTGCATTACAAGTCTCCTTATGTCTTTTTAGATGCAGGACCCGGAAGAGAGAAAGCTCCTTCATGTCATTTCTACTATGACTTTCAAGCACAGTCTTGGTCTGGAAAGATTCCTTTGAAAGATGCCAGGCTTGTTGAACAATCGTTTGGCATCGAGTTTGAATCATTTAGTAGTGAACTGGATTTACAAGGAACTTTTTTTGATTTTCAAAATGTTTCTGCAAAGACTCAAGGTGTTTTATTTGAAGGAACCATTTCTCTCGATTATCAATATGAAGACTATGCTGAGCTCACGATCAATACAGAGCAGGTTAAGGGTTCTACCGACGCTATTCAGAAATTTTTACGCCATTTTGAACCTTTTTCTACTTTAGACCTTCCGCTTGAAGGAGTTGTTAGTAGCGGCAAGGAAGGGATGTCCCTCAAAGCTTACGTTGGTGATCGGGAGGAAATGCTGAGTTGGGAAGTCAGCATGCTTCTTGAAAAGGGGACCTATCCGGTCACACCCATTTGTTCTTTTGAGGGATTAACGACACGATTTGAGTGGTCGTGGCATAACCAAGTGTTGAGCTTGATTGATAGTGATGGGTATCTGCGACTAGAAGGTGGGGAGTCTCCGAAAAATTATCATCTCAATATTCCTGTTGCACGTGCTGACTTTAAGAAGGGTTGCTGGGATTACGATTTGCGTCTGGAAACTCCGACTCATGATATTTGCCGTTTAGTTGGAAAAGCTAAGCGGAATGAAGGCAAAGACGAATTACAGGTCATTATTGATCCTGAACTGACTCGTTTTTTTGGTGCTCAAGTCGACTTTCGTGAGTTCACCTTTGGTCCATCAGGAACAATCAGCCGTCTTGATTTTGAAACCGATATTTCTTCGCGAGATCTTTATCATCATTTAGATTTCCTCGTACATGCAGGACTTATTCCAGTCAAATCTGCAGCTCTAGAGGAGATGCAAAGCCCTCGTTTTGAAGGAAAGACACACCTGAATGTTGCCTTTAACCAAGAAAAAGAGACATTTTCATTGGAAGCTAAAAGCGACCACTTTGCCTTTGGAACAATTGACCTAGAAAAACTTTTTATCCACGCGCAGCGAAAGGGAAATGAATTCAAACTCGATCATTTTTCTGCAGGGTCTCTAACGATGACAGCGCAGATGATCAAGGAAAAAGACCTTTGGAAAATTCCGACCTTTTATGTTGACTGGAAAAATTGCAAGCTTAGAAGTGAAGCAGGATTATTCCATAAAGAAAAAGAGATGATCAGCTTACCTCTTAAACATCTCAATATTGATCTCTCTGAGCTTCTCAAGGTTGTTCCCAATTTAGGTGAGTATGACTTGGATTATTTTAAGGGAAAAATGGCAACGACTGGCAAGTTAGAATTTAACCTTTCAGATGGGCTTAAAGAGGTGAGCGTGGATGCACACTTGCAGCTGATTGGTCAGGACTTTAGCAAAGGTCATTTGCGTGTCGAAAGTGCTCGTCCTCTCCACCTTCATTTTTCTCCTGAACAAGGGTTTAAAATAGAAGAAGCAGGCTTTAATTTTTTCCATCCTCGTTCTAATCAGCTTTGGGCAAAGTGTCAATTCAACTCTCTCAAGTACCATAATGAGACAAAAAAGTGGATTGGTAAGGGGTTCAATGTGGTTCTTCCACCAGAGATGCTCCATCATTTGGGAGCCACACGTGCGCTGCCTTATTTAAGTGCTGAAGAAGGCTATCTCGCTTTGTTTGACCAACCCTTTAAATGGGATAATCAAATGGAGCTTTTCTTTGATTTCACAATGGGAGACTCAGCTGAAATTCAAGGCCGCCTCAAGGAGGGATACTACTGGATTGGGGATAAGGCATGGTACTTAAATGACTTTCATTATCGTCTCAGTGGAGGGGATATCGATTTAAAGATGAATACGCTGCTAGATGATCATCCATTTGATCTAAATGCACAGGTCAGCCTTCTTCCTCATCTTAAAACACGGATCACCATTCAGGAAACAATTGTTGAAGAGCAAACGAGTACTCATCCACTGACCATTGTCAGTAATTGGAACGAAAATGAAGGGTTTTTCATTCAAAGTATCGAAGGGTCGGTAAGTGGACTTGACTTTTCTTTCCATCATAATCCGAAGGGATCGTTCTTAGATCAAATGGTTCTCACAGGACAACTAAAGATCGATGTTCCAATATTTGCTAAATGTTTGCCTGAATCCATGCAAGAGACGATTCGTGAGTTTGAAATTGGGAAAGGGTATGAACTCAGTGGCGACTGTATCATTTCAAAAGAGAAACTGCTCGATTCCCATTTTACCGGTTACCTTAAAGGGAGAAAATTTCAGCTGATAGGGTCTGAAATGGAAACACTCCTAAGTGAGATTACCATTCATACGGATCATATTGTACTGAGTAAATTTAACCTAAGTGATGTTTCGGGTATTTTTACCATTGATGATATACGCCTAACGAATTTTGGAGAGAAGAAGTGGAAAGTCTCTATTCCAAAAATCATTGTACAAGATTTTCGTCCAAGTTTGCTGAAAAAAGTGGGCCGTTATAGAGGGAAGATTAAACCACTTAACATCCGAGATATGAGCTTTCACAATATTCGTGGAACACTTGGAGATGCAAAGACTTTTACCGGTAAAGGAAGCCTAAGCTTCACAAATACGTTCAAAAGTGACTACAACATTCTTGATATTCCATTTGAAATTCTTGGCCGCTTAGGCCTGGACATGGGGCTTCTTGTTCCTATCCGTGGCCGGCTCGATTATGTTATGGCAGATGGTAAAGTTTACCTCACTCAGCTTTCCGATAGCTTTAGTGAAGGGAAGCGCTCGAAGTTTTATCTGTCACCTTCAGAGCCGTCATTTATTGATCTAGATGGGAGTGTAAATATTAATATCAAGATGAAGCAATATGTTCTTTTGAAAGTCACTGAGCCGTTTACCCTTTCTATTGCCGGAACCTTTGAAGACATTCGTTATAGTTTAAAATGAGCCAGTTATTCAACGCACTGATCAGTACCGTCACGCAATTTTTTTATCCTTCATTTTGCCTTCACTGCAACCGTCAAACCTTTGGGAAAGAAAAATGGATTTGCAAGACCTGCTTTGATCAGATTGAGTGGATTGATACAACGCTAGCTTGTCAAACTTGTGGGCGCCCTAAACGAGACCGTGTGAGTTTACAATGCAAACAATGTCGGGTTCGTCCAAGCTATCTGATGCCCTTTTGTTCTTGCTTTTTCCCAGAAGGACCGGCTTATAGTCTTCATGAACAACTTCGGGTTTATGAAAGTGAAGATATTGCAAAAATTTTTGCCTCTCTCCTCGTTGTGAAATGGAAAAAGTTAGGGTGGCCCTTCCCCGATGCCATTGTCCCCATTCCCGATACGCGACTCGAATCTATTTCTCTGAAAAAGCAACCCAATTACCTTGTTGCAAAGGCTTTGAGTAAGCTGCTAGTTAGACCTTTCAAACCTGTTTTAACGACATATGAAAAGGGGACAGCTTTTGGCTTCCGAACGAAAACCTTTTTCCAAGGAAACTTGACCGACCAAAAAGTTCTTCTTATTGCTGACATGGTACGTGATAGTGATATGATGCGCTTCGCTCGTGATGCAGTTCTTTCTCTTTTTCCTAAAACGATCTATACCTTGGCATTATTTGATCGCCGCATGTAATATCATTTTTTTTTATTTTACTCAGCGGAGGGTGCAATGTCTTGTTGTAGAAATGTAAAAGGCGATTCATGTGGAATGAAGATGCTTCCCGCACATTATGAAGAGGTCCGTTTAGTTTGTGCATTTGCAATTACAGCTCTTGCATTAAGAGCCCTTCCTCAAACCTTTATGAAATGGGCAGCTGTTGGCTTCAGTGCGCAACTAGCGGGGAGAGTGATTAAAGATTGGCCAAGCCTTTCAGAAGACTTATCAAATACTCCCGAGGCATGTGCATCAGGATGTACTGATATTGTAGCACAAAGTTACAAATTGAAATTCGATCCTCGTGTTTCGTTGGTAATTGCGACAATCTTTTTTTGCTGTCACATTGAGCATCATGCGAGGGAAATGGTTCCTGTTGTGGGAGCAGCTTTAGGTTTTCGTATTTTTCATACGCTGAATCGGATTTAAGCTTCGATATTTTGACGCGTCATTTGGATCTGACGGCGAAGTCTCTCATTGCTTTCAATTTCTTTGGAAACTTTTTTCCATGCATGTAAGAGTGTTGAGTGTTTTTTGCCCCCGAAAGCAGAAGCTATTTTAGTTAGGGATTCTCCAATAAGTTCCTTTGCAAGGTACATGGCTATCTGTCTGGCTGTTGCAATATCTTTGCTCCGCTTCGCTCCACGTAAATCGCTTTCACTTACGTTGAACATGGAAGAAACACTTGTCAGAATACGATCAACCGAAACCCGCCCTTGTGGAGTCGATTGAAACATCTCACCGAGAGTATGATCGACCACTTCTTCTGTTGCTTCAAGGTGCATTAGGCGGCAGTGAGCACCGAGGCGATTAACAGCCCCCTCAAGTTGTCTAACATTATTAAAGATGTGTTCTGCGATGTAGAAGGCAATGTGATTTGAGAGTTTAAATCCCTTTTGCTCTGCTTTGTGTTGTAAAATTGCAACGCGCGTTTCAACATCTGGCATGCCAATATGAGCGACAAGTCCCCACTCCATGCGAGCAATCATCCGTTCTGAAAGTTTGAGTTGTCCAGGTGGTTTATCGCTGGTAATCACAATCTGTTTGTTTTGATTGATCAGGGTTTCAAACGTATTGCAAAATTCTTCTTCAAAGTTTAGGCGATTTTGCAAGAATTGAATGTCATCAACAAGTAGCACATCTAAGTTGCGAAAATATCGCTTCATTTTATCTACCGACTTATTACGCAAGTGGAAGACTAAATCATTAATGAACCCTTCTGTCGTAATGCATTGAAAACGGAGCTTCTTGTGATCTTTACGGAGGACATGGCCAATAGCATGTAAAAGGTGTGTTTTACCAAGTCCCACTCCTCCATGAATAAAAAGAGGATTATACGATTTTCCTGGCTTGGAAGCGACGCCTAAACAGGCTGACTTAATAAATTGATTCGAGGGACCTTCGATGAAGTGATCAAATGTATAGTTTTCATTGAGCTTCATCTCCTGTTCGAAAGGAACTTTTTCTACCTTGGGACGAGGCTTTACAGGGGCTTGGCGTTTTTCTTGGTTTTGCTTTTGGACAGCAAATTGCAAATCAGGTTCACCTTTTTTACGCGTTCCAAAAAACATGCAGAGTTCATCGCGATAATTATCAAGCAGGTACTCACGCACAAAAACATTCGGAACGAGCAAAGTTGGAGTGTCTTCTTGGAGGTCAACTTTTATTGGCGCAATCCAGTTTGCATACTCAACACGGCTGCATCGCTCTTTCATTAAGCTAAGGAATTCAGACCATGTTTCTTCGAGTGATTGTGCCAACATTTACAAACCAATAATAGGAACTTCTTATCACCGACTATAACGTGTTTGTGACAATATTCCCACTCAAAAATCGATATGATTCTGTAACCACATAAGAAGAAATCGCTTTTGTCTACACGAAAAAATAGGTTTACTTAATCAATCTAGTCTTTTCAGGATGAGGGGAATTTTTAGGCGCGCCATGTGAGTGCAAAAAGCATTTTTTCTCTAATAATTGAAATTCCTATTGATGAGTTTCTAAAAGCTCCTGTTGAAAAGTGGAGGGCCTAACCCGACTTACTTTTGTCTCCATAAAGGAACAGATTCAGTTTTTAAAGCTTCTTGAAGTTGTCGAATGGCAACTTCTTTTGCTTTTGCTTCAATTTCAACAGTGAGGTCAAGCGTTTTCCAATAGTCGGGGAAATCAGAAAGGGAAATAAAATCATGATGACGCTGAGGCTTGGGCCCTGACCAACCTTCAAGAGGACTTGAAATGTGAAAAAGAGGCTCACGGTTCCAAGTGGTGAGGGCTTCATCTGTCGCTTCTTGAATTAATAAATGGTCTTTAAGACAACGGTGGTGGTGTACATCATAAACAAATGGAATGTTTAAATCCTTGCAAAGAGGAAGTAAGTCAGAAGGGGTGTAACTCTTGTCGTCATTTTCTACTGTCAGGCGCTTTTTGATATTTTCAGGAAGAGAAAGGTAATGGCTTTTGAAGCGACTCAGTGCTTCAGGTTTGTTTCCATAAACCCCTCCTCCATGAATGTTGATCACATCGATGCCTAAAAGGTCAGCAAGCATCGCATGATACGAAAGTTCTGCAATCGCATTTTTAACGACGTCTTCTTTAGGGGAGTTTAACACCACAAACTGATCAGGATGCAAGACGAGGCGAAGGCCTGTTTTTTGTCGGTATTCGCGGCATTTATCCAGCTCACTCATAAGGTAGTCTCCATTGGGAAGCTCATGAATTTTGTATTGCCAATCAGGATGGGAACAAAGGGGCAGAAACTGGCTATTAATTCGAAAAGATCCAATATCATGAGTCACGCAGTAGACAAGAGCTTGCATCAGAGCGTTGATATTATCCCCTACAATGTTCGCAAGATGGTCATAAGGCTTTTCAATTCGACTTAAATAAGCTGCTGTTGTTGTCCGAAACTTGATCGGTTCTTCATGAAAAATGCAGCAAAGTCCTAAGCGAATCATGTTAAATCTTCGATGAGTTTTCTTAGCATCCCTGGAAACATAATGAGATGAACAGGGTAAAAGGCATACCAATAGAGGCGACCAAAAACACCGCGGGGTCGGAAAATGGCTGTTTGAATCAGTTCAAACCCTTGGCTGCGCTTTTCAATCTTAAACTCGAGCCAAGCCTCACCGGGGATTTTCATTTCAGCTAAAAGCACCAGGCGGTAGTTTGTACGATCCACATGAAGAACACGCCAAAAGTCAACAGTATCTCCGGGGTATAGTTTTTTTTGACTTCGGCGTCCTTTGCGCATGCCGACGCCACCTATGGCACGGTCAAAAAGCCCGCGGTAGCGCCAAGCCCAATTCATATAGCACCATCCCCTTTTATCGCCCATTTGTTCAATGCGGGAAAATACTTTTTCAGGATGCTCGTTAAAAGAAGCCGTTGCTGACATTGACAAGCACCCATGTTTGGGAACTTCAACGTCTTTTGAGGAAAGGCGACCTAAATCACTTGAGGTCCAACTATCTTTCCAAGTTGACAGGACTTGATCAGCTGCAATTTTGTCTAGGGAACGCTCAATAGCTTTTTCATAGGTTAGGCATTTTTTTGGAATAATCTGATGAATCTTGTCATTTTGACAAACTGCATCATTTTTGACGCTTTCAATTAAGTTGCGAGCAAGAAAATAGTTGGTAGAAGTGATGAGAATGAGCCAGTAAGAGGAGAGTCTTGGAGTCAGCACGGGAATAGGGATAATCAGACGAAAGAGTTTCCGCGCTTTGGCATAACCTAGAAGCATCTCCTTATAGGTAAGTACATCAGGTCCTCCTATATCAAATGTTTCCCCGAGGCATTCATTATTTCCTAAAACTTTGACAAGATAATCAATGACATCGCGGACCGCGATTGGCTGACACCGACTCATGATCCACTTTGGAGCAACCATAATAGGAAGTTTTTCAACGAGGTCACGGATGATTTCAAATGAGGCGCTTCCTGACCCAATAATAATCCCCGCTCGCAGAGAAGTAAGTGGGCAATGTGCCGACTTAAGAATGGTTTCTACTTCAAAGCGTGATCGAAGATGCTTTGACAGGTGCTGGCTTGAGATCAATCCTGTTAAATAAATAAGCTGTTTACAATGCGTTGAGTTGATAGCTTCAACAAAATTGGCAGCGGCGACATGGTCAAGAGACTCAAAGTCGGCATCTTTACGTGTCATTGAATGAACAAGATAATAAGCAGCATCAATCTCTTCGGGGATCTTTTTGAGCGAGTCTTTGCTTAGAAGATCGCCCTCAATAACGGTGACTTGCTTCTCAAATCCTTCTGAAATACGGACACTATTTTTTCGACGTGCAAGAGCAAAGACTTCATGCCCCTCTTCTAATAAGAAAGCAAGAAGGCGAGTGCCGATGTAACCATTTGCTCCAGTCAGTAAAACGCGCATATAGTAACACTCTATAACAAAAAATTCATAAAGGCAAGGTTGCAAAAAAAGGGAAGAGAGAGCTATACAATCCCTTACTTTCGTGCTCATACTTTTTGGAGAAAGGTTCATGAAAAAATTTTTAATCTTCTTTTGCGTTGTCATTTTCGTTATTTCAGCTTTTTTTGGTTTACGTCATCGGATCCCAATGGCAGGTATGCCCATCGATATGGGAGAATCTTTTGCACTACAAAAACATCTGCAGACATTTCATCCAATTCAGGAAGATCAAAGCTTTGTCATTTTGATTTTAGGGGAAAATGCGAGTGGGTCCTGTGAAAGACAACTGAAATCGGTTTTTAATCAAACCTATGTTGGATACAACATTATCTATATAGATAACGGATCAACCGATCAAACTGCTGAGAAAGTAAAAGCTTTCTGTGAGCGGGAAAATAAACTCGACAAACTGACGATTGTTCGACACGAAGAAAAAAAGCCAGACGTGCAAGCAATTTATGATACGATCCATCAACTCAATCCTCAAGAGATAGTGGTTTACTTAGAAGGTCAAGATTGGCTATCTCATGAGAATGTTCTGGATCACTTGAACTGTGCTTATGCTCATCCAGATGTTTGGTTGACGTATAGCCGAGCCATAAGGCACCCTGACTATCAGCAAGTAGAAGGAAAGGCTTACTCAGATGAATTTCTGCGAGGGAAAAAATTCCGTGAGAAAGGAAGATTGCCTTTGCCATCGCTGGTTTCCTTTCCTGTGGCGTATTTTAAGGAAATCCGCTTAGAGGATTTACTATTTGATGGTCACTTTATTCGCGAAAAAGCGGCCCATGCTTTTCTCTACCCGTTATTTGAAATGGGACCAGAGCATGCTCTTTTCATGGATGAAGTTATGCTTGTGAAAAACGACGAGGTTCAAGTTGAAGATCACAAAGAGCACTTGCATTCCCTGATGGCTATCGAGTCTTATTTGCGTTCTCTCAAGTCCTACCCTAACATCAGTTTTTTGAAATTGCAGCCACCCTCAACCCCTTTTCACCGGCAAAAAGGTGACGTGCTCATCTTTTCTGAAGATAGCCCTCTGCATCTCTATGCATGCTTAGAGTCCCTCTATTTAAAAGTAAGAGATGTTAACGAAATTTACGTGATTTACCAAAGCCATGATCAAGAATTTGGACGTGCCTATCTCAACTTGAAAAATGAGTTTCCAGCGGTTCAGTTTATGGATGTATGCGAATATCCAGGCAATGACTTTGAAAGTTTAATGACGAAAGCCCTGTCTAATAAACGGCATGGAGCTCCTTATGTGCTGATCACAGATGATCACTATGTTTTTGATCAAAAACTCAAACTGCATGAATGCATCGATGCACTCGAAAAGGTGCATGCCGATCACTTCTTTTTAACTGTCGATGAAAAGGCAATAGAAGGCCCTTTACCAGAAGCAATTCAGATAAGAGAAGGAATGTATGCATGGCAAATGGGAGAAGTGGGACAAAAACAATCTCCTTATATGTGTGTTTGCCGTAAAGCAGTCTTAGAAGAAGGATTGTCTTCTTATCAAGTGCAGGATCTTCCTGCATTCAAACAGCTTTGGAAAAAGCGTTTATCTTCTCATGCAGTGGCACTTTTTTTTGAGGAAAAAAAAGCTCTGCCGCTCAAATTAGATAAGGAAGTCACGCTCACTCAAAAGAAAGACTGGGGACATAAGTTCATTGAAGGCTATAAGATCGACATCCCATCACTTTTGTGTGAGATAGATGAAGTTCAAACTGGTGACTACCCGCTGATCAAACGAGAAAAGCGACATCTAAGGGTTAAGGAGCATCCATAAGCTGGATCATCTATTAGAATTGCTTGCCAACGCCTAAGTAAAAGAAGTGATCACAAAAAGAGCTATTGTATTGAAAACTATAGCTCGCTTCTGTTTGCCATCCATTGCTAAACCTGAGGATAGCTTCAAGTGCCAGCAATAAGCTGTTTTTTGAAGGACTAGAAGCTGTCACAGATGTTGGCTGGGTTGTAATGACAAACGGCGTAAAGCCAACAGAGCGGTCATCATTCAAGTACTCTCGAAGCCATTCGGCGTCGAACTCAAAAGTCAAAGTGTGCTTTGGTCTGACTATTGTGTAACAAGTTCTGGCACCGAGTTGAGTGTTGAGCGAATGAATTGTTTGAGATTTAGAACTTAGGTTATAAATTCCAGCGCCAGTTTCTTTGAAACCATCAATATGATTTCTTACATATTGAAGGTAGAGAAAGGGGGTGAAGGAGAAGTTTTTAGGAAGAGTAAATGTATATTCTGCTCCTGCAAGGGCATCGAAGACGTTTTGATCAGGGCTGCTTTTGGCTGTTTCTTTGTTATCAAACCCTGTTTTTCGATTTAGATGATCCCAGATATAGGCAAAACCAAGAACGGCTTCTAAAGAAAGCTCGGAAAGTTGTTTAGGAATAAACGTGCTATATAGACTGCCATGAAGGATGTCGCTATGAAAGTCTCCTGAATTTTTCTTCCCATCGCCCCACTGTTTTCGGTATTGAATGATTCCACCTATGCCAACATCAAAGGCAAGTTTTTCGATATTTTGAAAAAGGTAATCGCAGCCAATCAGTCCGCCAACAGAAGAGTAGGTGGATCCAATTTGGTCTCCTTTCGTGTTGACGCGTCCAACAGATCCAATAGGGCCAAAGTAGACTTTTCCAGGCTTTTCAACGACTAGAGTTGGGCTTGTACGTTGTGTATCAGAGTTGTTTTCGTTGGAACTATCGGTAACTGTATTGATCGATTGAGCAAGGTCTGAGGGAAGGTTTAATGAAGCAATTGTGCCTTTTGTTTGTGGATCTGATAGGTCAATCTTGGCAAGTTGTTGGTTATTATTTGGGTATTTTATTCCTGGAATTTGACGTTTAAGCTGAAAGCACTTTCTTGTGATGTATGAGTTGTGCTGTTTAATCATGGAAAAGACAATATGAGAATTTCCACTAAAATGGGTAGGAACAGCAGGGCTTGTATTTAATCGAACGCTATTTGACAGGTAGGACAGGTTCGGGATCACGGAAGCTGGAAAACTTTGAAAGGAGACATTAGAAAATTCATTTGCGACTCCACCTTGAGCTGTGATGAGGTCAAAGCTTTGATTTGCAGACAAAGAAACATCCGCAGAGGCATTGACAATAAGATTTCCTCCTAGACTTGCTTGCCCATTAGCAGCAATATTTCCAAAATTCGTGCTATTGATGAGATTGAGCGCTAGAGTTGCAGAGTTACTTTGTTTGTAGTTGTTTGCTAGGACCTGACCTGAACTTGTGAGGGTTCCTCCACTCAATGTTAAGTCTGCATTTGATGCGCCTAATGTAGCGCTTTGGCTATTCGTGACTTTTCCTCCCGAAATCTCCAGAATACTACTGGGACCTGCGTACAGCTGGCCACCTGACTGATTGCTAATTGTGCCATTACTAATCGTCAGATTTCCAACGGAGTGCATGGTTCCCTGATTATTAATGATAGAATTATCGGTGATGTTTAAAGTCGTTCCGGCTTTGAAAGTAGAATAATTGTTAATGGTAATCGGATTGTGAACACCTGGAAGATCATCAATAACAATCGCATCAGTGGTTTCAATTGTTCCATGGTTATTAATCGTATTGCCTTCAATGGTTAGGCTTGCAGGAGTTAGGGATCCCAAATTTGTCAATGTTCCTGTTGTATGACCTTCAACGATTAACAGATTGGAACCGGTGGATGTTAATGATCCAGTGGTAGCTAGAGTTAAAGTTCCAGAGCTCAGCGATAACATTGAATCTTTATTGAGAACTATTGGAGCATCAATTGTTGCAGCTCCTGCTGTTAAATGAATTGTTGGTTTAGAGCTTCCTGCAGGACCATCTAAAGTGATGGTGCTAGCACTGCTAAACTGCTGGATTGTATAGGTTGTATTAGGAGCGCTAAAATTCATATCATGAAGCATGATAGGTAGAGCTGCTGTTCCAGGATCTGTTGCGAGAGTGACTGTTATGGCAGCTGCTGCAACATCATTAAACGTTGCGGAATCTTGATCATCAGGTTGGAGATTAATTCCAGGAACACATCCAGACGACCAGTTTCCAGTTGTTCCCCAGTTTCCATTAGAGGTAGAGGTCCAAATACCATCGCAGCCGCCAATTCCTAAAATCACTTCATTATGCTTATAATCATACTTTAATTTACCAAAGTAAAGACTGGTTGATGAGAATGTACCAGAGAGCTGTTTTCCTGATGCAGTTGACTGCATCAGGATGATTTCAGTTCCGACAGTTGGGTTGAACCCTCCAGTATTTGTCACGTTTAATGTACCATCTAAACTAATTCCAGCTGCTGCTAAGACATTTCCAGCAGGTGATGAGCTAGTCGTAGGAAAATCTAACCCAAGTGTTGCGCTACTACTTTGTGAGTAGTTATTCGCTTTGATTTGATCAGAAGAATTCAGAGTTCCTCCACTCAATGTTAGGTTTGCATCTAATGCTCCTAGCATGCCTCCCTGATCGTTTGTAACAGTTCCTCCTGCAATTTCTAACACGCTACCTGTGCCAGCGTAAAGTTGAGCAGCCGATTGATTTGTGACCATCCCATTACTAATGGTAAAGTTTCCAACAGAATTCATGGTTCCCTGATTATCAATCGTGGCATTATCGGTGATGTTTAAGGTTGTGCCGGCTGTAAAGGTAGAGAAATTATTGACGGTAATTGGATTATGAACACCTGGAAGATCGTCGATGACAATGGCTCCAGATGTTTGAATCATTCCATGGTTATTGACGGTGTTTCCTTCAATTGTCAGACTAGCTGGAGTAATCGATCCCTGGTTGGTTAAGATACCTGTTGTTTGACCTTCACTGATAAGTAAGTTTTGGGTGGAAGTAGATGTAATTGCTGTGTTAGAGCCAAGGGTGAGGGTGCCAGTACTCAGTGACAGCGCGGAGTCTTTATTTAAAACGATAGGTGCATCAATTGTGGCTGTTCCGGCTGTTAAATGAATGGTTGGTTTGGAGCTGCCTGTAGGACCATCTAAAGTGATGGTGCTGGCACTACTAAACTGGGTAATTGTGTAGGAGGTCGATGGAGCACCGAGTGTGATGTCATGTAGAGTAACAGGTTGGGGTGCTGTTCCCGGGTCAGTGGCAAGAGTGACTGTGACTGCCCCAGCAGAAACATCATTAAACGTTGCAGAATCTTGATTATCAGCTTGACCACTAATTCCTGGGACACATCCTGATGACCAGTTACCAGTGGTTCCCCAGTTTCCATTTGAAGTTGAGCTCCAAATACCATCACAGCCTCCAATTCCTAAAATAACTTGATTTAGGCTGTAATCATATTTCAATTTACCAAAGGGAAGAGTGGTAGAGGAAAACGTACCTGCAAGCTGCTTTCCTGCTCCAGAAGATTGCAGCAAAATCACTTCACCTGAAGTTAAATTAAATCCACCTGTATTTGTGACTGTTAATGTGCCGTCTAAGTTAATTGCACCAGTCCCAGAGATGTTACCAAGTGGAGAAGCTTGCGTTGTAGGAAAGTTGAGTTCAAGAGTTGCAGCACTGTCTTGTGTGTAACTTGTCGTTTCAATGGTTGCACTACTGTTAACAGTCCCTGAGTTGTCTAGGCTTCCTACTTTATTGCTATAAGTTTGAAAGTCAAGAGTTGCACCAGAAGCGACTGTAACAGCCGAATCAAGGCCAAGGGCTCCATAGGTTGAGGTAGAGGCGATACCAGCTTGAAGAGTTCCTGCATTGACTTGAGTTGCACCTTTATAAATATTTTGTCCAGTTAATGTGAGAGTTCCGGCTCCTGCTTTTTTGAAAGCATTTGTTGCTAAACCAGCGATCACTCCCGAAGCTGTCATGTCATGGGTATTAGTATCAACTGTACCATCTGCAAAGAGAACGATGGAACGGGTAAAACTAGGAAAGGCATCTGTGATTTGAAAAACACCTGTTCCAGGCTTGTTGAAAACAATTTGCTGGGAACCTGATGAAAAAGTTTGAGGTGTCACACTTAATGTTCCCTCATTGATATAGGTTTTTGCAGCGTAGTTATTGCCAGTACTTGTCAAAGTTAAGGTTCCTGCCCCTTTCTTAATAAGCGGGTTGCTTCCAGTAATTGGCTGACTGAGAGTTAAGTCAAATCCATTTGTATCAAAAGCTCCTAAATTAGACAGGATGATGTTTTTATCGATGCTCATATTTTCGGCTATTTGCAACGTGCCGCCAAAAGAATCAAAGAGAATGGAGGAGGGGGTGCCTAGGCTATTTGTTGTGACATTTAAAACGCCCCCAGAGAGCTTAAGCTGCCCGGCTAAACTAGAGTTTGTATTTGTTAGGGTAAGCGTTCCACGTCCAATTTTTTGCCAGACATCACTCCCTGATAATTCCCCACTTATCGTGACATCGTACTCATTGATGCCAATGACAGTTGGACCATTGATTTCGATATCGGTTGAAGAAGTTAAAGCCTGACCAAATACAACAGTTCCTGCTCCATTTTGGATGACGACTTTAGAGGTACTTCCAAGCCCTTGGAGAACATTTAAAGCGCCTCCGGATTCAATTGTTGTAATGCCTGAATAGGTATTGGATCCCATTAATGCGAGTGTTCCACTAGGTATGGTAAGACTCCCAGTTCCTGATAAAGTTCCATAAAAAGGAATGTCTTGGGAAGCGTCTGTGATTGTTAGAGTTCCAGAGCCTAGGCTAACAGTGCTCCCTTGGGTTCCAGATAGACTACTCACTGTTGCATCAAAACTATTTAAGTCTAAAGTAGACGTGCCTAATACATTAAGGACGGGTTTGTAGGTTGTGCTTCCAAGTGCGCCGGTAATTCCTGCTTGCAAGGTTGCTGGAGTTGATATTGTGCCTACACTGGTGATACCTTCAAATTGGTTCACTTGAGATAATTTAACAAATCCTGAAGAGAGAGAAAATGTTGCATCTGTTCCTCCTTGAATGACGCTATTAATATCTCCTATTCCAGAACTAGGGTTTCTGTTGATTGTTAAAGAAGATTTAGGATCTAGAATAATGTTACTGCCAATATTTCCAGATAAGTTACCTAATATTGCACTTTCTGTGATTGTTAGAGTTCCAGAACCTAGGCTGACAGTGCTATCTTGGCTTCCAGCGAGACTACTCACTGTTGCATTAAAATTATTTAAGTCTAAAGTAGACGTGCCTAATAAACTAAATATGGGCTGATAACTTGCGCTTCCAAATGCGCCGGTGGCTCCTGCCTGCAAGGTTGCCGGGGTTGATGCTGTGCCGACGCTGATAGTACCTTCAAACTGGTTCACTTGAGATAAGTTTAGTTGGCCGGAAGCAAGAGAAAGTGTTGCTTGTGTTCCTCCTTTAATGACGCTGTTAAGAGTATTTCCAGGAGAGGCAACGCTTGTCACAGCCCAAGAACCATCTAAGGTAACTCCTGGGCTACTTGCTTGCAGGAATAAGCTTGTTCCTGCTGTCGTGAAACTCAAGGTTTTTGGAGGGGTTGCTGAAATAGAAATTGAGTTGCCTGTAACGGTGTAGCCAGCTGAAAAGGTCATATTTCCAACAAACAAGTTTCCAGGGATATCATTCGTAATGTTTTTTACAGTGGCTGCTGCTGGAAAGATCAGGTTGTCATTTGCAATTGGCACTCCTGAAGGGCTCCAATTGCTGGGGTCGTTCATAGAGGCACTCGTGCCAAGCCAAGTTTTGTCAACTGCGAATAAATTGAAGCTAATGACAAGGAAAAATAAAACAGTTCTAAGTTTCATGAATGCTCACATTTTTTGGAAAGCCTATAGTCAATCTATCCCGCCCAAGGTGGAGGGGAGCTATTGTAGGTAATTAAAAACTCAGGGTTAGCATCTGTTCCTCCTGTTTTCTTAAACACGATGCTACCTTGAAAATGTTGGTCTGCTGCTGAGAATGTGCTTGTGAGTGTAGAAGGGAGGACTACTTGGTATTGTACATTGATATGAAAGATATAGTCGGTTCCATCATAAGTAAACTTAATCTCAAAAGGATGGCTTGTATCTACTTGCACTGATCCTAAACTTGTATTGCCTGTAGCAGAAGCAGGCGTTGTATGGGTGGTTGTTCCGTCATAATAGGTAAAGGTGACATCAACGCCGCCTGTAGCTGGTCCCATCGTTACGTCATAAGCTTGATTATTTTGGGCAAGGTCTGGGATGGTTGTTCCAGTCAAGCTTTCTAGTGTGACGACGACATAGGGTTCGGTAACATCCCCAGTTTGAGGAGGGTTACCATAGAGATCTTGAATCGCAATGCCATTAACGAGGCCACTCATATTGAGCAAGTCATCAAAATCGTAAGCATATCCAAGCCCTAGAGTGGAGTTGCTGGGAACTTTTCCTTTGCTGATCATGAGTTGATGAAGCAAGATATCATAAACATTATACCAAGGGCCATTTGAGTATCCAGGTGGATTCTTGAAATAGGTGACAGCGGAATATCCTTTTGAGCTTGACTGATTATTGACAAACGGGTCGTTCAACTCTGTTGTAAAGGCGGTAAAGGGAAGTTGCCCGATAGTAAATAGGGCGCTAATGAGTTTTGACAGTTCTTTTGTAATGGCTGCAGGAGCTAAACTGGAATTATTAAGAGGTTCAAACGGCCATACGGAACCACTCAGTAATTGGTCGAGAGGTAAATTTTTTAAGCTGAGTTTAACATCATAAGGATTTTGCACTGACTGGGATTCGAAATTGAGAACAAGGTTTTTTGCTTCACCTATGTTTGATGAGATCTTATAGATGACTGCGGGTTCCTTGGCCGGATAGGTGACTGCGGGTTCTTTTTCTTTACCCGGAAAGATCTGAGCATAGAAAGCGTTTGTGATGTAATAGGTGTAAACAGCTTGGTTAAAAGAGGTACTGCCTTGAGGCCCTTTACTTGCATCAGAAACATAAGTTGAAGGGAAAAAGTTTGAGGCAGCTTTTCCTCCTTGAAATTGAGTTGGGCTTGCCCCCAAATCAATGCTATTTTTTGCTGCTAAGATGCGAATGTAGCTTGATGGAGTGGAGTCTGTATAAGGGTTGTCATAAAAGGGGACTCCTAAATACTCCCATGAGGGGTATGTTTCGGTATTCCTTAGTCCTTTGTTTAGCGTTGAAATAACATTTTCACGTGTTAAGTTAGGTTCAGTTCCTGAGGCATAAGTGTCCGTATTGCTAATTGGCTGACTTGTGACATAGCTGTATGTACTCAGCTGCATTGGAAGACAAAAATAATCGACCCAAGATAGGTTTAAAAATAAAGAGGTTTGAGAGTTTGTCAGGACATTATCTAATCCAAACTCAAAATCTTGATAGAGAGTGTAGAAGTTAGGATCCGTTCTTGAGGTAATGGAAGAGTCATCGACTCCTATAACACCAAGAGCTGGATTCACAGCTGTTGCTAAATACATAGGAGCATTGATGGAGAAATAACCTCGAGATGAGCTGTTAATGGGAATGTAAAATAAGTAGGCTTGGCTAAAAGGAGTTCCTGTAGCTGTGGGAAGCTGATCAAGTGTTTTACTGACTCCTGCAGAGCTGGGTGTACCACTAGCTGTTGGATAGACAATATCACAAACGCCACTCGCATCAGGAACTAAAAAGCATGGGAATCCGTCAGGATCATTTCCGTGAATAACAAGATAAACTTGGTTGGCATTCAAGTTTGTTTTGTTTACCACAACAATTGGGCAGTAGTTTTGCAAGGGAACGGGATCTGCAGCGTTTAAAGTGGGTTGGATGAGTATCGATACTATTGCGATAACTAATTTTTTAAGATTTGAACGAAACATAATTTTCTTCTTTCCCTATCTGTGTTGTCAAAAGGCATTATCTGGTATTCGTTAGTTTTAGGTGAATGTTAACAGTACTAGACTTTTTTTTTCAAAAAAATTAATTGCATTTGTTTTTTTGGCATATGGATTACTGGTGTTTTCTTAAGCAATTAACTATTAGCATTCTATGTATTCTAATTTTGTAAGTTTCTTGCCTTGAATAATTTATATTTTTTGTATTATTATAATAATTTTTATGTTAGAATTAGTAATTCGGGGATGGAAGAGTTATATTAATGACTCTAGAGGAGAAGAAGAAATGTCAATGTTTTATCCAGAATTAAATCTTGATTCTCCTTTGCCTTTGCTCATGGGGCTAGGTGTAGGAGAAGAAGTGTATCCCAACAGTCATGCTGGTTTGCTCGATGAACGAGTTGGTGAGGCGACTTCAGGCTGCTTTTCTGCAATTGGAAATTTTTTTTAGTTCACTGATTAGTTCCACTCTAAATGGAAGTACACTTAAAGGAAAAATAATACGATCTGTTCTTGCTGGAGCGGGAGCTGCGCTGATTGCATTCTTTGTTTTTTCTAATCCTGTTGGATGGGCTGTTGGTATTGGAGCTGCAGTTTTTGGCGTTTACTTGCTTGCGCAATTGACCATCCCAACGCTGATTGATGCCTATAAACATGATGTACGCATCGACAAAATGATCGAATTTAAATTTAGTGCTTGGCAGCGTTTGAATGGAATGCGAGGTCTTGGATCCTATCAACGCTATAATCCAGGAGTGAGTAAGGTCGCTCTTTGGTTAGATGGGATGAGAGGTGCTAACATTGAGCGTGTATATGTTCATCCTAAGACGGGTGCAAGTATCTATCTTTCTGCGCTCCCAAATAAAAATGATCCAAAATATGATGAAATTTTCGCAAGCGGAGAAGTTGGAGCTGTTTTTTCAATTAATGAGCCGTGGGAAATCGGACATGAAATTGGGAACTCTAAACCTTATACACGGGCTGATTATGCAGAAAGAAGAATTGCCTATCATACCTACCAGTCGATGGATCATGGCTTAGTCGACCATGATTTACTTGATGCAATTTCTGATAAAATGGAAGCTGCTCTTTTGCAAGGAAAAAGTATTGTTGTTCATTGTCGAGCGGGTGTGGGACGCTCTTCACAGCTTGTAGCGGCGAACATGATCAGGCATCATCAATTTGAAGCTGGAGCTGCTGCTGATCATATTAAGCATGGTGGACTTGTCCCAGGTACGAATACCTATACGAGTGGACGTTTTCAAGCGACAATTCATAAGAAGCTTGGGGATGACGAAGAGGGTAATCCTGGTTTATATAAATATGCTGAGCGTTGCCGTGCTGCTGAACATGAGAAAGTGGATTAAGAGTAGGCTAGCGTGAGAGCACGAGCTTGGTTGGCAACAACTGTATTAGAGCTGCGTTCCAGTTGTCCTGACTGGGCAAGAGCTTGTCTTTTATAACCTAAAAGAAAAAGGGCTTTGGCTCGATTTAGAAGAGTCGGTTCATGCGAAGCGTCAAGTTTAAGAGCTCGCTCGAGGTAATTAAGGGCAGAAAGGTTGTTTCCTGTTTCGAGATAAAGAGCGCCTAGCGTTTGCAAGTCATACAGGTCCTCTCCGGATAACACGACGAGGGCTTCAAAAAATTTAAGTGCTTCTTGGTATTTTCCTTGTTTGACGTAGGAGTAACCTGCAAAACGGATATCTTCCATTTCTGTAGCACTCCAGCCTAGTAAATCTAACCAGTTTGTTTGACTCATTGATTACCCTTTCGAATATTGACTGCGGCGCGCATTGATAGCACCTAAAAGTTTATCTAAACTATTGATATATTCCATCAAATCGAGAAGAGTTTTGGACTCTTTTTGTTCTTCTTCTTCTTCTCGCTCGTCTTCCCAATCATAACCGGCAGTTTGGCCTGTTGCTTTCTTTTTCTTACGCATTTCTTTGTTATTCTCGCAACGGTCTTTGATTTTTTGCATTTGAGTTTGCTGAAACTCCTCCGTCCCAAGTGATGGAATGACTTGGTGGAGAAAGATACGCATCCTTTGGGTTGAATAGCCAGGAGGGGCGAAAAATGCGGCCCATTGCTGGTGGCGCTTCTTTGTTTCAAAAACAAGGTCGAATTCACTTTTGTAAAAGGGCGAATAGATGTCAATTTCTGTTTGTCTCGAAACCCGGGGTGCTTCTTGGATCAAGGCTTTATCTAGAAACTCCTGGTCGGTAGCCCACCGGACCGAGGTTTCAACACCAAGATTATCAATCGTGCGTGGTTCAGTCATTTCATCCTCTGGTAAGGTTTCACCTATATATAACGGTTTCTCCGATTTCTTGCTAGTAGTTCGAAATCATAGAAATTTCTTTTCCACTCATTTCCACATTTTGATTTCTTGTTTTTATTCAGCATCTTAAGTGAAAACATGGCGAGTATAACAAGAAAAAATTCACCAAAATTGTTGCTGAATTTCGGAGCCAGTGATAGGATGTGGAAATAAGTGGAAAATAGTGCGTGATTAATCGTTATGTTCTTTTTTAAAGGATCATCAGAAACCAAAATCGACGAGAAAAACCGTTTCGTTTTGCCTCAGCAAATGCGTTATGGCCTTGTTGAAAATGGCGAGCTCGAGTTCACAATTGCTCTCGGACTTGGTGGCTGTTTGACGATCTATCGCCGTAGCGACATTGATAAAATTGTCCGTCGGTTTCAAAAGAAGCAACACGATGCACGTTACCAGAAATTTTTTACTCTTTTCTTTTCCACTCTCCACCACTCAACATGCGATAAGCTGGGTCGTGTTGTCATTCCTTCTGTTTTAAGAAAGGCAGCAAAAATCCAGTTAGAGATTGTGGTGGCAGGAGTGCTGAATAAGATTGAAATCTGGCCTAAAGAAAAGTATGCACTTGAGCTGGAAGATTTCTTAGAAGGCAATGACGAGAGTTTAGCGAAGATGATGGAAGAGGCTTTTGCCCTTCTTGATGGAGAAGAGGATCAGGTGGAGCTGACACCTGAGCAGCAGGCGGAGTATCAGGAAATCTGATGGGACATATTCCAGCCATGCTGCGAGAGAGCTTAGAGTTTTTTCGAGAGAAAAAGATTCGGACATTTTTCGATGGAACTTTAGGAGCGGGAGGTTTTGCCAGGGGTTTACTTAGTGAGCATCCAGAAATTGAAACTTACTTTGGATGTGATCGAGATGAAAGAGCTTTGAAACTGGCAAAAGACAACTTAGAAGCGATGCAAGATAGGGTTAAGTTCATTCATGGAAACTTTCGAGACCTGGATGAACTACTAGCAGCGCAAGGAATACAGGAAGTAGACGGTTTTTTTTTGACTTTGGGGTGTCATCGATGCAGTTAGACCAAGAAGATAGAGGCTTTAGCTTTATGAAAGAAGGTCCTCTCGATATGCGAATGGATCGCAACGAGAACCTTTCTGCCAAAGACGTGGTCAACACCTATTCTGAAAAAGAGTTAGGTGAAATTTTCCGTGAATACGGAGAGGAAAAGAATTGGAGAGGAGCTGCTCGTGCTGTGATTGAAGCACGCCGCAAAAAACCAATTGAGACAACGAAAGAACTTGCAGACATCATTGCAGCAACAGGTCGGAAGTCTCGCAAAAAATTGCATCCTGCAACACTTGTTTTTCAAGCGTTACGTATTTTTGTGAACCGTGAACTCGAAGCGATTCAAGAGGGTGTTGGCAAAGCAATTAAAATGCTTGCTTCTGGTGGGCTGATTGGCACCATTTCTTTTCATCGCTTAGAAGATCGCATTGTAAAAAATGTTTTTCGCGATGCCTCTAAGCCAATGAAAAAAATTATTGGAATGAAAGAAACGACATTTCTTCCCATGATGAAGCTTGTAACGAAATCTCCTCTTACACCTTCCCGAGAAGAGCAGCGTGAAAACCCTCGCGCAAGAAGTGCAAAACTCCGTTTTGCCGAAAAGCTGTAAAAGGGGGCGGGGGATGTGAGTCATCGATTATTAATTCGCTTACTCCTCTGTATCTTTATCTCAGCTTTTCTGCTCTACTCTTATATTGATAAGCTGAATGATATAACAGAACTGAAAATCGAAATACCGAAACTTGCTGAAGAGGTTCAAGTGCTTCGGGAAGAAAATTCTGCGCTCTCCTTGCAAATAGAAGAACTTGAAAACCCGAAAAGTTTAATTCAGAAAATGCGTCAGCCAGAGTTCAGTCATCTTCATCAACCAACACATGTGATTAAGATTGAGGACTGGTAATGGATTCGAAAGACTCACGTCGTTTAGTGACCCTTTCTCTTTTTGTCTTACTTCTTTTTTGCTTTATCATTGTCCAGTTTTACCAGCTTCAAATTGTTGAAGGAGACAAATGGTCACGTCTTGCTAAGCAACAACATCATTTTTCTATTAGTGAGCCGTTTAAGCGGGGCCGTTTTTTAGGGAATCATGAATTAAAGGAAAATCATGTAGCAGAAGAGCGGGTACTCGTTTGCGATGTCAAGCGGTATCATCTTTATGTTGATCCTCTTGCTGTCCCAGAGCCTTATCGAGATGAAATTACAGAGAACCTATTCGAACTTCTTCCTTTAACTTGGGAAGAAAAAAATAACATTCCTAAACAGTTTCTTAAGCATTCACGTAGTCGCAAGCTGAAAATGTGGCTCACTGAGGCAGAAAAAGGGAGTCTTGAAAAATGGTGGCGTCCTTATGCCCGTTGGAAAAAGATTCCACTCAATGCTCTCTACTTTGCTGAAGACTATCGTCGCTTTTACCCTTATGGAAAACTACTCGGCAGCGTTTTACATACTGTGCGCGATGATCGTGATCCAGAAACAAATCAGTGCTTTCCAACAGGGGGTTTAGAGCTGACGCTTGACGCGCATCTTCGAGGTAAACATGGTAAGCGTTTGCAACTCCGTTCACCACGTCAACCTCTGGAAAGTGGTGTCGTTGTAACACATCCCGAAGACGGAGCAGATATTTACTTAACTATTGAGCCTTTCATTCAAGCGATTGCGGAAGAAGAGATTGAACATGCAGTGAAACAAGCGGGAGCAAAAAGTGGTTGGGCCATGATGATGGATCCCCATACAGGAGAGGTGGTCGCACTTGCTCAATATCCTGGCTTTGAACCTGCTAATTACCGCGCCTACTATAATGATCCAAGCCAAGTGGAAGCGACAAAAGTTCATGCTCTCACAGATTGCTTTGAACCGGGATCGACGATGAAGCCAATTTCTGTGGCAGTGGCTTTTTTAGCAAACAAGGAACTTGAGAGGAGGGGAAAAGAAACGATTTTTTCTCCAACAGAAATGATTCCTACTTGGAATGGAGCGTTTCCTGGTAGAAAGACACCCATTCGGGATGTGGGTAATCATCAACATCTCAATATGTACTTAGCTATCCAAAAGTCATCTAATATCTATGTAGCTAAATTGATTCAACGGGTTGTTGCAACACTTGGAGATCGCTGGTATCGTCAGCAGCTTGAAGAGGTTTTTGGATTTGGAAGGAAGACCGGTATTGAGCTTCCTTCTGAAAGCGAAGGGTTACTGCCGACGCCTGAGAAAAAATATGGTTCAGGCCAACCACAATGGTCAACGCCAACTCCTTATTCCCTTTCATTTGGATATAATCTTCTCACAACGAGTGTCCAGATATTGCGCGCCTACGCAATCATCGCCAATGGAGGGTGGGATGTCAGGCCAACCCTTGTAAAGAAAATTGTTAAGGGAGAGGAGTTGATTCTCGATCATCACGAAGAACTAGCCTCTCGCAAGCGTCTTTTAGATGGTGATATTAGCCGAGAATTGACTTTTGCGTTAAAATCGGTGACGAAACCTGGTGGTGGTGGTTTCCGAGCCGATATCCCAGGATATACAGAAGCAGGTAAGACAGGAACAACAGAAAAAATCGTGAAGGGGATGTACTCAAAAAAGCATCATTTTTCGAGCTTTATTGGCTTTGCACCTGCATCAAGTCCTCGTTTTGTGCTTTATATTGCAATTGATGAGCCAGAATATCGCTACTTACCTGGGGTAGGGAAAACTTACTTTGGTGGCCGCTGCGCCAGTCCTGTTTTTAGCAAAATTATGTATCGTACGTTTAAATATCTAGGCATTCCACAAGACGATCCTCATGGCTTTCCGCTTGGAGATCCTCGTTTTGATGTGGGAAAAGCAGATTGGATGGAGCAAGTTGAAATCCTAAAGGATTTATATGGGAAATGGAATCAGCGTTAAAAAGCTTTTTCAGGGGTTAGATGTTGAGATTAAAGGAAACAAAGACACCGAAGTGACAGGTGTTTGTGCCCACTCAAAATTTGTGGCTCCAGGAAACCTTTTTATCGCTAAAAAAGGGGCTAGTTTTGATGCGACTGAGTTCATTCCTGATGCAGCAGCAGCGGGGGCGCTAGCAATTTTAACTGATCTATACAATCCCTTTTTAGAAGGGCCTGTGCAAATCATTCATGCTGATCCAAAATCTCTAGAATCAGAAATTGCAAAGCGTTTTTTTAGGCATCCTTCTGAAGAGCTTTTTTTAATTGGAATTACAGGAACGAATGGGAAAACAACGACAGCCTACTTAATTCACCATTTACTTAATACGAGAGAGGTTCTTTGTGGTCTCATGGGTACAATTGAGACGTTGATTGGTGTGCATCGCATTCCAGCTGTGCTTACAACTGCCGACATCGTAACCAATCAGAAATTCTTTCGCGAGATGCGAGATCAAAAGGCTGAAAATGCTGTGATGGAGGTAACCTCACATGCTCTTGATCAAGGAAGGACGAGTGGAATCGATTTTGATTTGGGAATCTTTACAAATCTATCTCAAGATCATCTTGACTATCATGGCAGTATGAAAAACTACCTTCGTGCAAAGGCAAAACTTTTTCAACTTATCGACTCTCCTGAAAAGAAAGCAGTTTTAAATGCAGATGACCCGGCTTCGTGCCAAGTTTATGGTAACTCACGTGCACAGGTGATCACATATGGGATTGATCACGCAGCAGATTTTCAAGCAAAAAAAATTGAGAGCTCTTTAGAAGGAACCCGCTTTATTTTGGCCTATGAAGGAAGGGAAATACGAATGAAAACTTCACTCATAGGTCGCTTTAATGTCCTGAATGTCTTGGCAGCCATCGCAACTTGTTATTATCGGGGGATGACTTTAGAACAAATTCAACGCAAGCTGGTATCTTTTCCTGGTATCCCAGGAAGACTTGAACGCATTTCTAATCTTCAAGGTGTGCACCTGTTTGTAGACTTTGCACATACGGATCAGGCACTTGAAAATGTATTATCCGTTCTAAACGAATTGAAACAAAAGAAAATCATTACCATTTTTGGTTGTGGAGGGGAGCGCGACCAAACGAAGAGACCTAAAATGGCTGAGGCTGCTGAAAAGTTTTCAGATCAGCTAATCATTACGTCTGATAATCCTAGGATGGAAGATCCATTAGCTATTTGTCATGAAGTGGCAACAGGAGTGAAACAAAGAGAGAAGGTGCACATTGAAGTGGATCGTAAAAAGGCGATCGAGAAGGGGATTGCATTGGCAGAAAAGGAAGATATTATTCTGATTGCAGGGAGAGGGCATGAGCCTTTTCAAAAAATTGCTGGGCGGCTTATTCCCTTTGACGACCGGGAGGTTGCACGAGAAATTTGTAATCATTCTAACTGATTGCTAACATATAGAACTTAGGTAATAACTGCTTGTTTAAAATGTTTCTGCGCGCTGCGCTCTTTTTTATTCTTGTCTCAACGCCGCTGATGACAGCGTGCTCTCAAAATAGTAAAGTGGATCAAGATTCTCCTCTTGCTGCTGCGCAGAAAAATGCAAGAAAAGGAAACGGGCATCTCATCGTTTTAGATCCAGGCCATGGGGGATTTGATACGGGATCAACGTCACAAAATGTGGAAGAAAAAGCCTTAGCCCTTCGCACAGCTGTGCTTGTTAAGCGCTATCTGTCGAGTATGGGTTATCGCGTGATTCTAACCCGTAGTCGCGACGTGTTTATTCCACTGGCGAAACGAACAGCGATCGCCAACGATACCAAAAGTAAGCTTCTTGTAAGTCTCCATTACAATGCATTCAAAAACCCCAATGCAAAAGGAATTGAGATCTATTATTACGATAAGGGGTCTAAATGGAGAAGCTCAAACTCAAAGAAGCTCGCTCAACTTGTTCTTTCGCGTCTTTTAACGCAAACTGGAGCCGCTTCCCGTGGAGTGAAGCACGGCAACTTTCATATGGTGCGTGAAGCCAATATGCCAGCGATTTTAGTTGAAGGTGGGTTTATCACCCACCCTAAAGAACGTGATCAACTCAGTGACCCCAAGTATTTAGATCGCATTGCACAAGGCATTGCTGAAGGGGTCGATAAGTATTTTCATTAAACCGTAGGGTCTTCAGTTGAAATGAAAGGAGATGCAAGCAAGGATCCTCCCCACTTCATACCAGACCACCCAAGTCCAAGAGCCCCGCCAAGCACATCGACTGTCGCAAAGCGCAAAGTAGCTCCTGTCAAGCTTAAGCCAGTTTCAAGAATCACATCAGGAACAACATTTGTCAGACCAGTCAGCTCTGATGCTGATAGAAGCCCTGCGGCTGCTAAGATAGTCACATTTCTTTTTGTCAGGTGAGGCCTTACTCTGCCAGAGACATTTGGCACACGTGACCAGACTTTTTCTTTGAAGTTATGGCCAATATAATGGGTACCGACCACTTCTTTTAAGTAGCCTAGACGTCTATCAGAATCGGTTGTTGCTCCACTTACAAACTGTCTGTCTCCAAAATGAGTATTTAAGGCCGCTTGAGTTGCATCACTGTAACTATGCCAAAGTCCTTCGTGGTGATCATAGACTTTTCTAAGTTCTGTACCTTCTTCACTTGTCAAACGGGCAGCAAGAGTTTGAGTCATGGTCCAAGCCGTAACGAGAGGAGCACGTTTTTCTTTATTGAATCTGGTATTGAGAGCCGATTGGACATCATATGAAAGCTCAAACCATTCTTTCTTTCCCCCTCCTATCTTTTCATCTAAAGCTAGACCATCATGGTAGAAAGTATGAAGCGCATGGATCTCTTCTGAACTGCAGTCTTGGATTTCTTCGAGCGTGGGGGCTTTATATGTATGAGTAGGAGGGATTCCAGCGTTCACAGCTGCACATTCTGTCCTGTAAACGAGTTGCTCTTGGCAAGAAAGAGAGTCCCAAACAACTTTTGTTTTATCGGCAGGGACGAGAACTTTTTCAGCCCAAGCCTTATCTGCTTCGCTCATATTTGATAGGTCGATGTTAGCGAGGAGTTTTCTGTGAAGCCCTAACGTTCCAGCTAGAGGTCCCAAGTCTACAAGGAATTTATGTGCGATAAACCTATCAAAAATGGCATCACGATTAACTCCTTCAAAGACTGAAGGGTGGAAGTTTTCATGGTAAACTTTAACCATTTGAGGGACCATTCCGTTAACCGTCTCTACATCTGCAGGGTGATTGGGAATTGCAACAGCAAGAACTGGAATGTGATGTTCGAGGTTTAAGTGTCCAAAGGCTACTTTTAAAGCAGCTTGAGTCGCTGTTGTCCACTGAGTCCAATTAGCAAGGGCAAGGTGGTTTGTATTTTCAAAAAGGTAGCGAATGGCTAAGTATTCGTTATTATCTGCAGGGGAAACGTTATTAGGGAGATTATGGTTTGTAGTTCCTTGTGTGGCGACTGTTTGCAGTTCATTGTCTTTAACACTAAATTCAGGGAATACACGCACATCGACTCTCTGTGCAAGAGCTTGACGGATATAGGCCACTTGGAAAAGGAGATTCAATTTTCCCCAAGCTTTTTCATCTTGCATAAAGAAGTTGCCCCAGTACTGCAGTTGATTAGAAGAAAGGGCTTGAATGGCATCAACAGTGTTGGGAGGAGTGATATACTTTTCAAATCCCTTTGGCGGGTCAGTCACGAATTTTTTGCCCAATTCTTGTAAAATAGCGCGGCGTTCTGATTTTTTTAGAGAGAAAAGTTCTGGTTTTTGGTCGTCAAGAGGGCTTACAGTGAAACTATTTGCAAAATAATAGCGGCCAGTTGAGTGCATGATCGAAATATCGAACGAAAGCCTGAGAGCTTCAGTTGCATCAACATCGAGCGCTGCTACGGCATCTAAACTAGTTGGATACGTGTAAGTTAGAAAGTTGAATTGTTCGGGGGCTTTATTCTTGAATCGGACTTGGTAATTAAGAGGAAGTTCAGCCCAGGCTTCACGATAGTCTCGGTAAATGGCAGCAAACCAGGCGATTTGATTGTCTGTTAAACTTGTCACTTCTGCTGTCATAGTGAAGTTTTGCAAAGGAGATGTTGTTCTCGATTTGCGGCAGTGTTGAATACATGCTGTAACCATCTGTTGTGTTGGATGTAAATCAGATTCATAAAATCTGACGATCAATTGATAGCGAAGAGCAGCATCTGCAATCAATTCTGGCGTAAATGCTCTGTAAAAATAGTTGATGCGATTGGCGTCTAAACCAAGAATTTCCCCGATAGCAGTTGGTGGCTGTAATGGTGGAAACTTTGCTTCTGTTCTTGCACTAAAGGCCCATTGAATCTGCGGGGGAAGACTATCCCAGAGAGCTGAATCTTGTTGATATAAAAGGGCATAAAGTTGCAATTCCGCTCGTGAAAGACCTTTCACCTCGCTTGGCAATCCCAATGGCTTCAGTTGTTTGAGTTGTGCTTGGATATTCTCGGGTAACGGTAGACCTTCAGATGCGAATCTTTGGATGAGTGCAAGGCCGACACTTTCATTATAGTGTTTAGCTTCAAAGCTTGGATGAAATAATTTGACCCCTGCTGAAGAGAGTTCTGTGACTTCTTCGACAGATTTTGGGCGGGAAACAGTGCCAGTAAATTCAGGAAAGTCACGAAAAGCTAACTGTTTGGCTGGCGATAATGCTGCCCATGTGTCTGGGTGCATTGTAAAAAGCTGTTTAAACCAACGCCTTTGCTTTTCATTGAGCCCAGCGATTGTAGGGATATCTCGAGGAAGGTCAAAGTTTTTAGCTACTTCTTTTGGAGGCTCTAAACCAACTGAATAACAGCGGCTCTGAAAAGCTTTTGCTGCTCCCTGTTGTTCAAAGCTCCAATCTTGGTCATAAACATAAGAAAGGTCGGCTTCTTCCCATTCATCGAAAGTTGTTGGGAAAGATGTAGAAAGAGAAGAGAACCCTTCTTTTCGAAACGTTTGATCTAGACCAAATTGAGCCTTAGATGGAAGCGCTGTATAAGCTTCAGTATTTGCTTCATAATATTCGTGGCATTCTCTTACCTGTTTAGAAGGCATTTCAAAGAGATCTTTTAATGAAGTGGGAAGAGTGGGAGCGGTTCGCATTCCTGGAAAAAGAATGGGAAAGTAAATGATCATCGATTGACCAAAAGCATTGAGGCTTGCAAGGGCAAAAAGGGCTTTAGGTTCTGAAGGAATAATTTGAAAGCTCGAACGGATAGCAAGGGCTGCTCCCCCTTTAAATAAGGCAAATGTGACAAGAGAAATCGATAAAACCATTGCTGTAACGATGCGCATTGGAGAGGCTTCATCACCTGCAAGCAATTGGCCTAGATAGGCAGCACTTCCAATTCCTGCACCTGCAATCACGCCACCTTGTGTAGACAAGGCTGTGAAAAAACGACTAGCTAAAGCACCACTAACAGCTCCAACAGCAGCATTGATGCCTAGATCTTGAGTTGAGAATTTATCCTTAACTTCTTGAACGAGTCTCATAAAACTTTTCCCCAGTTATATAAATTAACAAGGAAACATTATAAAAGAAAGTCAGAGAAAAGATCAATTGATATGATTGTAAAATAAAATTTTTAAAACAGCGTTTTTAGCAGACTCCACAAGACAAAAAAGAACAAGTTTGCGTAAAATGGCGTTTTTCAAATTTTTTGGAGAGGGTGATGAGTGGTGCTGTTACTTATCTACCACACCCATTCTGTGATCTCGCTGTTATCTGGTCTCAAAACCAATCGTATAGAAATCAGGTAAAAGACGCAGATCAACAAAGAATTGTTGTTCGTTTAGCTTTAACTGTTACGCAGTTTTATTTTTATTATACAAGTCGTATCTCTTTGCCTGCGATTGCGTGCGCAGGGATAGCGCTTTCTCTTCCTGCAACTTCAATCAGTTTAGGTTTAGGCCTGATTCATATGGCTTGTCAGAAAGTCTTTCAGAGTTTTCCCTCTGCCGCTGTTTGTTTTGCTGCAGGATGGTTTTTACTTGAAAAGCATGAGGTTTATTCTTTAGGGTTTTTAGAGAGATGCTTACCTCAACATTATGTGCCAAAGCCGCTTCCTCCTGCAGATAAGCCGTCAAATGAAGAATGGCTTGAAAAGTCACAGTACTGCCCTTTTGTTTACCAAAATCCTCTTCTTGACCGTCTCTTAGAAGAGTGGAATGCACTTGGCAAATTTGGCTATTTTGAAGATGAAGAAGATCCAGACTTGGGTGTTTTTAAATACCAATCGATTGTTAAACATTTAGGCACACAAGCTGTTGTTGAGTTTTTCTATTGTTTTGACGATATCACATTTGATCGAGGACGTGCACGTGTCCAAGGAGTTAAAATCACAGGAAAAGAGAAACAACAGGTCTATTATGCAAGCTTTAGGAATACATTTAAACTTTCTTTTTTGTGTGATGGGCTGCAATGGGAAAGTAGAGAACATTACTATCAAGCTCAGAAGTTCAAACAAGGTTCAGAAACGTATAATAAAATCCAGAAAGCAGAAGGAGCCTTTAGGCTTTCTCAAAACCTTTCCCAAGAAGTTAAAAACCCCGAATACGAAAAAGACCTTCGGATCAATTCGCCTACAGGATGGATTAAATGGAAAAGTCAAGATTCGATCCTCATCAATATCCATGCAAATTTAGCCTACTTTGGGCAACATAAAGAGAGTCGTGATCTCCTTTTATCAACAGGCAAACTGCCGCTTGTTTTAAGAAATGAACATCCAGATGCATGGGGGATTTCGTTTGCAAGCGATGATCCGGAATGGGACAATGCTGATAGTGGCAGAATCAATCGTAACCGCCAGGGGTGGGTTCTCATGTATCTAAGAAGTCACTTTCGCAATTTCGTATCGCTTGCTTAATAACAAGATCCTATGGGATAAGGAAGGATAAGTGTCCTCGGCGCGATTTGAACGCGCGACCTATTGCTTAGGAGGCAATTGCTCTATCCAGCTGAGCTACGAGGACAAGAGCCGCAAGTTTAAATTATAGGCAGTATTATCTCAAGCTGTTGGAGGAATAATGGGTGCTGATGCAGATATCGGATTGATTGGTCTCGCTGTTATGGGACAAAACCTTGTTCTAAACATGAACGATCATGGTTATAAAGTTGTCGTTTTCAATCGCACAACCTCTAAAGTAGATGCCTTCTTAAGTGGTCCTGCAAAAGGAACTGAGGTGATGGGGTCACATAGTTTAAAAGAGTTTGTCGGTGCACTCAAGAGACCTCGAAAGGTGATGTTTATGATCCGTGCGGGGAGCTCGGTTGATGACATGATTGATGAGATAGCTCCTCTTGTTGAAAAAGGAGATATCATCATTGATGGGGGCAATAGTCATTATCCCGATAGTGAGCGTCGTTTCAAAACATTAAAAGAAAAAGGCATTCTTTTTATTGGAACTGGAATTTCAGGAGGAGAAGAAGGCGCACGTCATGGTCCCTCTATTATGCCAGGAGGGAATCCTGATGCGTGGCCTGAAGTCAAACCTATTTTCCAGGCAATTGCTGCTAAGTCTGAAGAAGGAGATCCTTGTTGTGATTGGGTTGGAGAAGGCGGTGCTGGCCACTATGTCAAAATGGTTCACAATGGCATTGAATACGGGGATATGCAGATTATCTGTGAAGCTTATCAGCTTCTCTCTGCAAAGCTAGATCTTAAAACCGAAGAACTTGGAAAAATTTTTGCCAAATGGAATGAAGGGGAACTCAACAGCTATTTGATTGAAATTACGAGCCAAATCTTTGATTTCAAAGATGAAGACGGACAGCCTCTTGTAGAAAAGATTCTTGATGTAGCAGGGCAGAAGGGGACGGGAAAATGGACTGGAATCAGTGCTCTCGATCTTGGGATGCCAGTAACATTAATAGGTGAAGCCGTTTTTGCTCGCTGCCTTTCAGCTCTCAAAGATCAACGTGTTGAGGTAAGCCAACACTTTAAAGAGCCAAATAAGAGCTTTAATGGTGACAAAAGTCAGATGATAGAAGACATCAGGCAAGCTCTTTATGCTTCAAAGATTATCAGCTATGTTCAGGGGTTTATGCTCATGCGAGCAGCAGCAGGGGAGATGGGCTGGAATCTCAACTACGGGTCTATTGCTCTCATGTGGAGAGGCGGATGTATTATTCGGAGTCGCTTTTTGGGTAAAATAAAACAGGCCTTCGATAAGAATCCCAATCTCGAAAGCCTGATGCTTGATGATTTCTTTAAAGGAGAAATACTTAAAGCGGAAGATGGATGGCGTCGTGTTGTCAGTCATGCTGCTGAATTTGGCGTCCCCACGCCCTGTTTCAGTACGTCTCTTTCCTTTTTTGATGGTTATCGCTCAAGCCGTTTGCCTGCTAACCTGCTACAGGCGCAACGGGATTTCTTTGGAGCACACACGTATGAGCGAATTGACCAGCCCAGGGGCAAGTTTTTCCATACCAATTGGACAGGAACAGGTGGCGATGTGAGTTCAACAACCTATAATGCTTAGCGCAAAATCTCGTTGTAGTTCAGTATAAATGCCGGTTTAAGAATTTCAATTTGTCTAAATGCGTGATTTAGATCATCATGATGATGTGAGTTCTCGTACTTTTCGACGAGCTCAATGATTTCATCATAGATCTCATGCATGTGCTTGGCCATCTTCTTCTTAGGGCCTTTAAGCGACATGCTATCGACTTCCCCTAGTTCCCCTTTCATTTCTCGAAGGGTGTTATTAAGCATTTCCATTGCTTGCATATGTTGGTTTTCTTCTGCTGGCTGCATGGTCTTCCCCCATGTAATGCTTGTTTCTCCTATAGTTTTATTTTAAGGCTGAGAGGATTTATTCTGCTAGCTATCTGTGAAAGGAGAAAATAATTTTCTCAGAAATATTTAAAGATCAAGGTGCTACTTAATCTGAGCTTTGGGTTTATCACGTTAGTAGAGCAGCAGAAGGTAAGTAATTCAAAGTGAAAGTTATGACCAACCGAAAAATTTTTTAGCTAAATCGAAACTATTCTTCGGCTTTCAAAACTTCCATAAAAGCAGACTGAGGGATATTAACTTTCCCAATCTCTTTCATCCGCTTCTTTCCCTTTTTCTGTTTTTCCCAGAGCTTACGCTTTCGGGTGATATCTCCACCATAACACTTGGCTGTAACGTTCTTAGAAAGAGCGGGAATGGTTTCACGAGCAATGATTTTCCCCCCAATGGCAGCTTGAATAGGAACCTTAAATTGTTGACGTGGAATCACATCTTTGAGTTTTTGACAGATTGCTCTTCCTTTTGCTTCTGCTTTTGTCTGGTGAACGAGACAAGAGAATGCATCGACGACTTCGTTATTGACTCGAATTTCTAGCTTAATGATTGAGCCGATCTCATGAGTTGAGAACTCATAATCAAATGAGCCATATCCACGCGTGACAGATTTTAACTTATCATTAAAATCTGTGATGATTTCATTCATGGGAAATCGAAAAGTCAGAAGAAGGCGGTTTTGTCCCATCGATTCTGTTTTATCTAAGATTCCCCGTTTTTCTGTTCCTAAGCTCATGATTGCACCTAGATAATCACCTGGAGTCATGATATGAGCAGTCACCCAGGGTTCTTCGATGTATTCAATGGTCGAAGGATCAGGAAAATGGGCCGGATTATCCACGAGCTGATCTTCCCCATTCGATAGGGTTACCTTGTAGACAACGCTAGGAGCTGTTGTAATGATATCGAGATCAAACTCCCTTTGCAAGCGTTCGAAAGTGATTTCTAAGTGGAGAAGTCCTAAGAATCCACAACGGAAGCCAAATCCAAGGGCCAAGCTGCTTTCTTGCTCAACATGCAAGGCCGAGTCATTAAGCTGTAGCTTGACGAGGGCGTCTTTGACATTTTCAAAGTCAGAGGAATCAATGGGATAAATACCTGCATAAACAACAGGCTTAATCATGCGAAATCCGGGCAAGGGCTCTGTTGCTCCGCCTCTGAACGTGGTGATTGTGTCCCCAATCTTCACATCGGATGTATTTTTGATGTTGGCAATCATATAGCCAACTTCACCTGGCCTCAGAGAGTCAACAGACTTTTCATTTGGTGAGAAGATTCCAACATCTAAGACTTCAAACCCTTTTTCTGTCGCCATAAACTTAATATGAGTTTTTTTTCTGATTTCTCCACTAATGATCCGGATGTATACCATGACGCCACGGTAAGGGTCGTAGTGAGAATCAAAAATAAGAGCTTTGAGCTCTTCTTGCTCAGGAGGTTTAGGGGCGGGAATGTCTACTAGAATACGTTCTAAAATATCTGCAATCCCTTGGCCTGTTTTAGCTGAGCAGAGAATGGCTTCACTGGCATCTAGGCCGATAATGTCTTCGACTTGTTCTTTAACAGCCTCGGGGTCTGCTGCTGGAAGGTCAACTTTGTTCAGAATGGGAACAATTTCCAGGTCTCGTTCAACCGCTAAGTGAACATTGGCGAGACTTTGTGCCTGAACGCCTTGGGCGGCGTCGACGATAAGAAGTGCGCCTTCACACGCAGATAGAGAGCGAGAGACTTCATAGGAAAAATCGACATGTCCTGGAGTATCGATAAAGTTGATTTGATAGGTGTTCCCATCTTTGGCCTCATAATACATCGTCACAGGGTGTGCTTTGATCGTAATGCCTCGTTCCCGCTCGAGCTCCATATCGTCGAGAAGTTGCTCTTGCATCTCGCGAGGAGGAACAGTTCCTGTGACTTCGAGAAGTCGGTCTGAAATTGTCGACTTCCCATGGTCGATATGAGCGATGATAGAGAAGTTGCGAATGAATTTGGGGTTATACTTGAATGCCATAGTGAGAAATTTACCGGTTCTGTAATTAAAAAAAAAGCCTCTCCAAATGGAAAGGCTTTTTATAGAAAAAAATACGCTTTTCCTTAAGTTGTAGAAGGAGCTTCTTCAGTCGCTGTTTCGACTTTTGAAGCAGGCTCTGCATCTTCAACTTTAGACTCTGCTTTTGCCTCTTCAGGCTTATGAGAAGTCTGTGCAAGGAATTGCTTATTAAGCGATTTCGCTGCAAACATCCACATAAGGATGATAAAGAGGAGTATTACTCCTACATAAGGTGTCATGGCAGCGATTGATCCAAGACCAAGGATAAGTCCTTGTTGAATGAGAGCTCCACCTGATTTACCTAAGCGGGCACCCACAACGTCAACTGCAGCTTTACCTTTGACCTTTTGCTCTTGGTCAAGAGGAATATAAGCCATCTCTTTGGTTGGGTCAAATAGTGAGTATTTTGCTGACTTACTCAAGATATTCTGAGCAGTACCAAAGACAACTGCTAGCATAAGAGGCGTTGTTCCAATGCTTGCGATGAATCCTGTGAGGTTTTCTCTGAAAATAATGAATGAGAAGAAAGCGACTCCGGTAATTAAGAGGACAACTGGAGTGACTAGTGCTGCGCGTCCCCATCCAAAACGACGGATCACGTTTCCACCAACAAAGAGCATCATAAAGATGGTCGCAAGACCTGTGACTTGAGAGAATCGTCCCATGAAGGTGCTGTAAGCGTTTGGATCTGGGTAAGCTAGCTTAAGTTGGCTTTTCCAAGTTACTTCGATCAAGTTAATGGCAACACCGTATGAAAGAACGAGAATTGCGATACAACCAAGGTATTTTGATCGTGTGAGGTAAAGGAAACTTTCTTTGATAGAAAGTTTTGGCTTTGATTTCTTCTGTTTTGTTCGTTCTTCTTGGTTGTAGAAGCGTGAATCAGTGAGAACGTAGCGGTTAATCCACCAGTAAACCCCAACAATAATTAGTCCTGAAAGAACAACCATCCCCATCAGGTAGTTAAGAGAAACTTGCCATGGGTCAGAACCTGCAGATAGGCTTTGACGGATTTTTGATGCCCACTGAATGAGCCATCCTGAAATAATCAATGAGAAGTTGGCAAAGAGACCAAATAGCGAGTAGAAACGCTTGGATTCAGAAACTTTGGTGATATCGTTCGCAAATCCCCAGAATAAGAGGGATAGGGCAACACTTCCCCAGAGCTCAGCCATCACATAGAATAATGAATAAGTCCAGTTTCGGATAATTGCAATAAATCCTTTAGCTCCAGCAGGGAGAGTGTGTTGTAGTGTGTCACAAAGGGCATTTGGATGCAGGAAGTCACGTGCTGGATAGAGCACGGTTGCAAAAAGTCCAAAAAATATCAGGAATGGTAAAACAGCAGAGTAAAAGAGCTTTGGTTTGCTCAGCTTGTTACTCAGTTTTGCATAGATCAGCATAAAGATAACCGCACAAGGCAAGACTCCCCAGAACTTAAGAAAAGGGATGACTTCAGCACCGCCACCTGGAGCGGTGACAACAAGAGTATCTTTTGTGTCTCTTAGGACTGTGTAATTAAATAGAATTAAAAAGAAGAGCAGAACCATCGGAATGAGCTTCTTTAGCTCATAGGCGTGGATAGGCCACAAGATGGAGCGCACCTTACCAAACTCATTTTGTGATTGTGACATGTTGCATTCCTAGTTAAACTTTTTTGAAATATTCTCTGCTACTTTATAAAACTGTTTTAAAAAATAGTAGAGATTACTTCCAAAATAAACACACCTATTTTAGATATTCTGCTGTAAAAATCAAGAAAAAAAAAGGAAAAAAAGTGCAAAAAGGAAAAAAAACTTTAATACAAAGAAAAAAAAAGAACGTCTTTATAAGACGTTCTTTGACCATCAATTAAGATAGAACGATTTGTGATTAATGTTCACTCATCATTGATTCAGCACCTGCAGCAATCATAGCTTGTTGAGCATTTACAGCTTCAACATAGCCATTCCAAAGCTCATGGTCTACAATCCCATGGCGGATTGCTTGGATAAGCTCTCGTTTACAATGAGCTAGAGATTTTTTTGGACTAAGGATTGAAATCATTTCTTTATCTCCAGACAGGCGAGCCATATTTAGGAGACGCTCGAGTTGCAACTTGGTGAAGTTCATGTTGTCTCTTTTCTTGCGAGACCCCCGAGCAGCACGAGGCTTTGGAGGAACCACGAGAGGACGATCTGCATTGATGATAAATTTTTCAATTAAAGATCCTAGCTCCTTAGGACTTTTATATTTCATCTTACGAAGAGTAAAATGGTGCATATACCCACCGCTTGACATGGGGATATACTTACATAAATCGTTTTCTTTTCTTCCTTTAACCTTTTTGATCGCTTTAGCGATGACGTCTTCGAGTTGTTCAAGACTCTTGGTGTTAGTTTTCATCTCTTCAGTGAAACTCATGGTTATTCCTTTCCTCTATTTGTTTAGACAGTAAATCTTATACTTCGTCTCTTTTTTTAAAGAGACGATCTTGGCTTGAGAGGAGTCGGCTCATCTCATTTCAAAATAATCTCTTTTGACTCAAAAAACCTTTTTTAGTTTCTTGTAATCATTTTTTTTAAACTTTTTGGTATTTATTTGCAACTATTGTTGAATTTTTTTGAATTACTTCAATGAAAACTCGTTTAATTGCACTATCAAATACACTCAACAGATCAGCAATTTCGCGGAATTTTAATAGAAATAGATCTTTTACGCAAGACGTTAATTTATTTTATCAGTTTTTTCTCTATTAATGAATTATATAGCAGTCTGCTAGGTAATTATTCTTTTTGAATATATTTGCGTGTAAAATAATTATTTTAATCCGTAAATTTTATGGATTTTTTTTTAATTGTTCTTCAGATAAGTTCAAATTTGAGCAAAAATTTCAATTTGAAGGAAATGAAAGATGCCGCTTAAAATGTATGGTCAAAATCAGCCTAGAGACAGCTTGGAAAAAACTCGGAATATCATCGGGATTCTCGGCGGGAAAGGGGGCGTTGGTAAGTCTACTGTTACAGTGAACCTTGCCTTAGCTCTTAGCCAAAGAGGACGACGGGTTGGGATTTTAGATGCAGATATCTATGGACCATCGATTCGTCATCTTCTAGGTGATGCAACGCCACCAAAGCAAGAAGGAGACCAAATTCTTCCAGCAAAAACTAAAGGGATTTCAGTGATCTCCGTAGCGTTTTTCCAAACGGAGAAGGAAGCCTCTATTGTAAGGGCCCCGATTGCGAATCAAATCATTGATCAATTTTTAGGAAAGATTCGATGGGGCACCCTTGATGATTTATTGATTGACTTCCCTCCAGGAACTGGTGACATACAAATTACGCTGATGCAGAAGGCGAGACTTAACGGGGCTGTTGTTGTGACGACCCCTCAGGAAGTTGCACTATTAGATGTAAGAAAATCGGTGCAAATGTGCAACAGAATGGATGTGCCTCTATTAGGAGTTGTCGAAAATATGAGCTATTTTCTTCATCAAGAAGAGAGGTATGCTCTTTTTGGTGAAGGTGGTGGAAAACTACTAGCAGATGAATGCGGCGTACCTCTTCTTGGGCAAATTCCCATTGATTCCGAGCTTAGCCGGACTGGGGATGAAGGAGTGTCTCTTTTCGACACAGAAGCTGTTTCTCGCTTCAGTTTTGAAGAGGTGGCAGCCCGTTTAGAGTCTCGCTTAAAGGCATCGGAAACTGTTTCGAAAACACAAGATGAATGGGTTTGGAAACATGATTGAGCTTTGCAATCTAAAGCAGAAAGACCGGTACCATTTTGAAGTTAAATGGTCAGATAACCAAATGCAGGTTTTCCGTCTATCTGAGATACAACGTCGCTGTCCTTGCATACGTTGTGAGCAAAGGCAGAAAAAAGAGATTAACCCCGAAGTGATGGCAATTAAGCTCGTTCGGGTAGGAAATTATGGTCTGAAGATACAATTTACTGAAGGTTGTTCTCAGGGTATTTACCCTTATGCACTATTAAGAGAAATCGGTTTATGAAAAAGATTTGCGTTTTCGTCATCCTCTTTGCTTTGATAATAGTAGGATGCTCCAAGAAAAATGCACCTAAGCAAAATCTAACAGCTTGGATGGAGTCAGAAGGGACTTTGAGAGTTCTTTCGACAACAGCCATGATTGACGATGTAGTGAAGCAGATAGGAGGAGAGTCCATTCGTTCTCTTTGTCTGATTGTCGGTGATCTTGATCCACATAGTTATGAGCTCATCAAGGGAGATGATGAAAAATTTCAAGCTGCCGACCTGATTTTTTATAATGGGGTTGGACTTGAACATGGGGCAAGTATTCGCTATCACTTGGAGCATAGTGAAAAAGCTATTTCTGTTGGAGGCTCTGTTTATCAAAGGCATCCTGATCGATTTGTGACGGTTGAAGGGCAGCTTGATCCTCATATTTGGATGGACATGGACCTGTTTGCAGAAATTGTTGATCCAATTGTTGAAGCATTAGTTGCAAAAGATCCTGCTCACGAGGCTGGTTATAGGGAAAGAGGGATACAAGTGAAACAGCGTCTCAAAGAAAAAGATTTCGAGCTGCAGCAGGCAATGAAGCGTGTTCCTGAAGAAAAGCGGTACTTAGTTACAAGTCATGATGCATTTCATTACTTTACCAAGCGGTATTTATCTCCAGAAGGAAGCGACCGTTGGGAATCTCGTGTTCAAGCTCCTGAAGGACTGGCTCCTGATGGACAGATGAGTGTTTTTGATATTCAGAAAGTCACAGACTTTCTCTGTAAAAATCAAGTCCATGTTGTTTTTCCCGAGTCGAATGTTAGCCGTGATTCATTGAGAAAAATTGTTGAAGTCTGCCAGAAAAAAGGACTTAAAGTTGAAGTGGCACAAACGACTCTTTATGGAGACACCATGGCTGGAGCAGAAACCTATATTGAAATGATGGAACATAATGTGAATACATTAACCTCCTATTTGATGGGGTCTTATGACAAAAGCGTTAGTCGTTAAAAAATTAACGGTCAGTTATGACCACTCCTCAGCACTTTGGGATATTGATTTTGCGATTGGTTCTGGGCAAATTGTTGGAGTTGTGGGTCCAAATGGAGCAGGTAAAAGTACTTTAATTAAAGCTCTACTTGGAATTGTTAAGCCGATCTCAGGTCAAGCACAATTTTTCGATAGCGCGTTTAAAAAAGTAAAGGAGCGTGTTGCCTACGTTCCTCAAAAAGGGGTGATTGACTGGGAGTTTCCCACTACTGTTTTTGACGTGGTTCTTATGGGACGCTATTGCCGCTTGGGAGTTCTTAAGTGGTATCGGAAATCCGACCGTGAAATGGCACTTCGCTTGCTCCGTCTTTTACAGATGGAAGATTTAAAAGATCGTCAGATTAGCGAACTTTCTGGTGGGCAACAGCAACGCCTTTTTATTGCACGTGCCTTAATGCAAGAGGCTGATTTGCTTTTTCTTGATGAGCCTTTTACTGGCGTTGATAAGGCAACGGAAGCTTTAATCATGGAAATTTTGGTGAAGCTTAAGGAGGAGGGAAAAACAATTGTGATGGTTCACCATGATTTAAACACTGTCGAAGCTTATTTTGATTCACTGATCATATTAAAAACGAGTCTGATTGCATGTGGAAAAACTGCAGATGTTTTCAATTCAGACAACTTAAATCGAGCCTATGGTGAAAAAGGAGCTCTTTTCGACGAGGCGCTTCGTCTTTCTTTGAGTAAATCAACAGGATTAAAATGAAGACGCTATCAATTTGGCAGGTTTTTACCGATCCCATCCTGCGAGCACCGACTTTCGGTGCCATGTTCATGTGCTTAGCATCATCCCTGATTGGTGTTATAGCTTTTGTCAGACGTCGCTCTCTTCTTGGGGAGGCCTTGTCACATGCGACGTATCCAGGCGTGGTGATTGGTATCTTGTTTGCTGCTCTTTTCTTTAACCCTTCCCATCCTCTTGCAGCTTTTTCTATTTTAATTGGTGCCTTTATCTTTTCTTGGCTTGGCTTGATTTCAATTGAAAAGTTGGAAGGTCGGCTCCGTTTGCATCCTGATGCAACACTTTGTCTTGTTCTCTCTTTATTTTTGGGACTAGGAGTGACACTTGCGAGTCGTGTCCAGATGACCCATCCTTTATGGTACCAGCAGATTCAGGTATTTCTTTTTGGTCAAGCAGTTACCATGGGAGATCAGCACATTGGCATTTATGCAAGCTTGGCGCTTGCCATTTTAGCTTTTATTGTTTTGCGTTTTAGGCAAATTGAGCTCATCCATTTTGACCGAGAGTTTACACAAAGCTTAGGAATTCCAATGAGGATGTGTCATCTCTTTACATCTTTTTTACTGATTTTAGCTTTGGTCATTGGTATTCGGAGCGTTGGAGTTGTTCTCATGTCGGGAATGCTTATTGCACCAGCTGCTTTTGCTCGGCAATGTACAGACCGACTGGGTAAGATGTTTCTGATTGCGGGTCTTATTGGGTCTCTCAGTGGTTTTTTAGGGGTTTATCTTTCAGTTCAAATTCCTCTTTTTATTGATCACCATCATCCTCCCTCCCTCCCTACAGGACCGATGATTCTTCTTGTCGCCACAACTTTTACATTTTTAGCGCTTCTTTTTTCTCCAAAAAGGGGGTGGTTATCTCGGGTGATGCGCATTCGCCGTTTTCGCATGCAGCAGCAGATGGATCATTTATTAAAAGCTCTTTGGAAGCAAGGAAACCTATCTTTTATTGAACTTAAGAAGGAGATAGGTTTATCTCGCTTTTCCTTTTCATACCTACTTTTTCTTTTGCGAAAAGAAGGTTGGACGGAAGGAAAAGCACAAATTTTATTGACTCCAGATGGGAAGAGGCGGGGGGCACGCTTAGTGCGTTTGCACCGCCTTTGGGAACTTTACCTCACATCTGAGCTCAAGGTAGAAGAAGACCGCGTTCATTGTAGTGCAGAAGAAATGGAGCATATTTTAACTCCTGAAATTGAAGAACGATTGACACGCCTCTTAAAAGATCCAAAGGAAGATCCTCATCGACAGCCGATTCCAACTCGGGAGGAAATATAAGTGAATCCGTACTGGGGAAAAGGTTTTGGTGGATTCTTTGCCACACTTCTTACGAGAATGGGAAAAGCTGTTCAAGGGCAGCTGAGCTTCCAAGAACTTGCAACTGACGAAATCCAGGTGCTTGTTTTAATTCTCATAGCTTGCTCATCGGCACTCGTTGGAACCTTTCTTGTTTTGCGCCGGATGACCATGCTTGCAAATTCTCTTTCCCATACAATTTTATTGGGAATTGTGGTGACGTTTTTAATCGTGAAACAAGTCGGAGGGGGGCTTGACTTCAAAGCCTTGATGATTGCGTCCTTAATTACCGGACTTCTGACGACATTTGTCACAGAGTGGTTTCATAAGAGCTTACGACTTCAAGAAGATGCTAGTATTGGACTTGTCTTTACCTCTTTTTTTGCTCTTGGCATTGTTGGAGTCACGCTTTTTTCACGTCATGCTCATTTAGGGGTAGAGACGATTATGGGAAACGTCGATGCGCTTCATTTACAAGATATAAAGACGGCATTTTATCTTTTTTTGTTTAATCTTTGTTTGATAACTATTTTTTTTCAGCGCTATGCCTTAATGACATTCGACCCTGTTTTGGCTCGAAATTTTGGAGTGCCTGTGGTTATTTTAAATCATTTACTCATGATTCAAACGGCAGCAACTGCCATTGGCGCTTTTCGTGCTCTTGGAGTGTTCCTCTTTCTTGCTTTCCTTGTTGTGCCTGTGCTGACGGCTCGTTTTTTTACAAATCGTTTAAAACCACTGATTTTCTATTCTTGCCTAATAGGAGTTGCAGCCTCTCTAGTTTCCGTGGCTCTCTCCCGCCACCTCTTATCGGGCTATCAAATTTCTCTTTCAACAGCTGGGATTACAACAATGACTCTGGGAGCCTTCTTTTTAATTGGCATCGGCTACCGCAGTATGGTAACATCGCTCAAGAAAGGTAAAATCAGTCATGATCGAAAAGAAACAGATCGCCTTACTCGGGAGTACCGGCTCCATCGGCGAGAGCACTCTTAAAGTTGCTCAGCATCTTCCAGACCATATTTGCGTAACCGCGCTTGCAGCCCACTCCAATATCGATCGCCTGGAAGAGCAAGCACGCCTGTTTCATCCCAAACTTTTAGCAGTCTATGATGCAAATAAGGCTCTTGAATTGCAAAAGCGGTTGCAGCATATTCCTGTTTTAGCAGGAATGGCCGGACTTGAAGCGGTGGCATCTCATGCTGATGTTGATTTCGTGGTGTCAGCCATCGTTGGAGCTAAAGGTATTCAACCAACCCTCAGCGCTATTGAAGCTGGAAAATCAATTGGGCTTGCCAATAAGGAAGTGCTGATTGGTGCAGGAGATCTGATCATGAGGCGAGTCAGAGAAAAAGGAGTATCTCTTGTTCCCATTGATAGTGAACATAGTGCAATTTTCCAATGTCTCAATGGGGAAAATGTAGAAGAAGTCAGCCGCATTATTCTCACTGCGTCAGGCGGTCCCTTTCGTGAACATTCGCAAGGAGAACTTGAGCATGTGACACCGTCATGTGCACTCAAGCACCCAAACTGGAATATGGGCAAAAAAGTGACGATTGACTGTTCAACTCTCATGAATAAAGGGCTTGAAGTCATCGAAGCTTACCACCTTTTTGGAGTGAGCTTAGATCAGATCGATGTTGTCGTTCATCCTCAAAGTTTGATTCATAGTTTTGTAGAGTTTGTGGATGGGTCAATTTTATCGCAGATGGCTGAGCATGACATGGTCATTCCCATCCAGTATGCCTTAACTTACCCCAGAAGAAAGAAAGGAATTGTTCCTTGTTTCGATTTTCGCAAGTATTCTAAACTAGAGTTTTACCATCCGGATCACAACCGATTTCCGTGCTTGGGGTTAGCCTATGAAGCAGCAAAAAACGGAGGCTCCATGCCTTGTTACATGAATGCTGTAAATGAAGTATTAGTCGATCGCTTTTTAAAAGGAGCGATTTCATGGATTGAAATCGGTAAAAAACTTGAAACGCTCATGTCGAGACATCAAGCAAGTCCGATTGATGATTTAGAAACCATCTTCGCTGTTGATCAAAAGGCACGCGAAGAAGCATTAAGTATATAAAGAGGTCCTGTGCATAGTCTGTTTTACATTCTTTTAGCTCTTCTTGGATTAACCTTTCTCGTTTTCATTCACGAACTGGGACACTATGTTGTCGCAAGGCGTCAAGGGATGAAGGTCGAGGTCTTTAGCATTGGTTTTGGAAAACCTTTAGTTTCCTGGATGCATAAAGGGGTGAAGTGGCAGATTTGTCTTATCCTCGTTGGTGGATATGTCAAGATTGCTGGGATGGATAAAGAAGGTGACAAAGAACCACATGAAGTTCCCGAAGGGTTTTACTCTAAAAAACCTTGGGCTCGTATCAAGGTTGCATTAGCAGGTCCTGTTGTCAATCTCGTTTTTGCCTTAGTTGCTTTTGGGGTGATTTGGGGAGTTGGAGGACGTGAAAAACCTTTTAGTGATTTCACTCGCTTGATTGGATGGATGGATCCCGAATCGGAACTCTATTCTAATGGTGTTCGCCCTGGAGACGAGATTACCGAATACAATGGAGAGGTATTTGAAGGTTACAAAGACCTCATTTATGCTGCTGTTATGAATGGGCGTCCTGCTAATGTTGAAGGAAACAAGATCAATTACTTTAAAGACGTCAAAGTTCCCTATGATTATACCTTAAAACCCTATGAAAGTCCTCTTTTGAAAAAAGGGCTAAAAACCATTGGTGTTCTTGCCCCTGCTTCCTATTTAATTTATGACGAATCAGCGAATGCCCAAGAAAACTCTTACTTCCCTCATTCTCCTATGGCAGTGAGTGGAATTGAAAAGAATGATCGGCTTGTTTGGGTAGATGGAGAGCTTGTCTTTTCTCTCTACCAACTCATGCAAGTCATTAATAGTGGCAAAACGCTTCTTACAGTTGACCGAAGTGGTGAAACCTTTCTTGCGAAGGTTCCACGTATTCCGTTAGAGGACTTGCGACTGACAAGAACTGAAGCGACTGAATTAAATGACTGGAGCTATGAAGCCAAACTCCATAAAAAAGAAGGTTCTCTCTATTTCATCCCCTATACCCTCGAAGGGGATCTAAGAGTTGAAAATAGCCCGAACTTTGTTAATGAAGACTCAAAAGTCACCCATATTACACAGCTGCCTCCGTCATCTTCGCTAGATATCATGCTCAATACAGGAGATCGTATTTTAGCTGTGGATGGCACACCTGTTAATTCTGGCCCAGAGCTTCTTAGTGCTTTGCAAACACGTCAAGTGCAACTCATTGTTAAACGCAATGCTGATACCTCTAAAATTTCATGGGAGCATGAAGATGAAGCTTTTGAAAATGACACCAATTGGGATGAGATTCTTCCCATTGCAGCTACGATAGGATCTGCTAATCCCCTTCGGGAAAGTGGAGATTTTTGCCTTTTAAATCCCGTTACACCTGTCGCTTTAAAAGACTTTCCCTTCCCTGCCGATATGAAAAAGAAGTTAGATCGCGAGATTACCAAACAACTTGCTGAAATTGAAAAAATCAATGATCCTGAAATGCGTGAGAATGCTTTAAAAGAGGTGAAAGCTTACCAAAACCGTCTTATGTTAGGAGTTCAGTTTCAAGATCGCTCCGTTATATACAACCCCAATCCCTTTATTCTGTTTGGCAGTGTGTTTCAAGAAATTGCGCGTAATCTTATTGCGGTCGTTTCAGGTTATTTTAGCCCCAAACATTTTGGAGGGCCTGTTTTTATTGTCCAAGTTATGAAGCAAAGTTGGGCTGTTGGAATGAAAGAGGCTCTTTTTTGGCTCGGTGCAATTAGCCTCAATTTGGGTGTTTTGAATCTTCTTCCCATTCCTGTTTTAGATGGGGGACATATCTGTTTTTCGATTATTGAAAAGATCAGAAGAAAGCCTCTCAAAGCAAAAACGATGCAACGCCTCACCATTCCTTTTGTGATCTTGCTCGTTTTTGTGTTCATTTATTTAACCTATAACGATCTATCACGCATCTTTGGTCGTTTTTTCTAGGATTTTACTGAGAAAAAAAGTCTCACTTTGCTTATCTTAAAAGGAAAACTCCCAGAAATAAAGATATGGCAAAACTCTACTTTTACTACTCGGCAATGAATGCTGGCAAGAGTACCACGCTTTTACAATCGAGCTATAACTATAGAGAAAGAGGGATGCAAACCCTTCTCTTTGCACCAAAGTTTGATGATCGTTTCGGCGATCCTGCAATTTATTCTCGCATTGGACTCAAACAAGAGGCGATACTCTTTGAAAAAGGTTTCAATCTTTATCGGCATGTCGAAAGAAAGATCGAAGAGATGGGCGAGCTTCACTGTGTCCTTGTAGATGAAGCACACTTTTTATCTAAAGCTCAGGTTGCCCAACTTGTCACCGTCACCAAAAGGCTCAAAATTCCCGTTCTTTGTTATGGCCTCCGCTCGGACTTTATAGGAGAACCTTTTCCAGGGAGTCAGTACTTACTGACATGGGCAGATGAGCTTGTTGAAATTAAAACCATTTGCCATTGCGGAAGCAAGGCAACGATGAATATGCGCATTGATGCAGAGGGAAATCCTGTTAGCAGAGGTTCGCAAGTCCATATTGGGGGAAATGAAAGTTATATTTCTGTTTGTATGAAGCATTTTGTTGAAGCTCTCGGGTGCATTGAGGAGTTTGCATTTGAAGAAGCTCTATCTTAACCGGAGTTAATTATGTCAGTCACTCATTCTTCCTCAACTCAAGTTAGTGTTTGGAAAAAAGCTATTCTTCCTTGGATTGTTTGTTTTTCAGCTTCTCTTTTTTTTGCGTATGAACTCCTTCAAATGCATGTCATGAATGCAATTTCACCCATGTTAATTCGTGATTTAGGGTTGAATGCCACGCAATTTGGATACTTAAGTGCAACCTACCTTTTTGCCGATGTGATTTTTCTCTTGCCTGCTGGAATCTTACTCGATCGTTTTTCCGTTCGCAAAGTGATTCTTAAAGCGTTGTTTCTTTGTATTTTGGGAACAATTGGTTTTTGCCGTGCACACTCTCTCGAAACTGCCTGTATCTGCCACTTTCTTTCAGGGATTGGCAATGCCTTTTGTTTCTTAAGTTGTATGATGCTTATTTCCCGTTGGTTTCCCAAGGAGAAGCAAGCCTTTATTGTTGGCTTGATGATCACAATGGGGATGCTAGGTGGTGTGATGGCGCAGCTTCCTTTTTCTCTCCTAGCTCAGAAGTTTGATTGGCGCCAAGCGCTCTTTATTGATGGTGTGATTGGCATAGGGATTTTTGCCTTAATCTTTGCCTTTGTAAAAGATGCGCCGAAAGGATTTTTAAGCGTAGATGAAAAAGCAACAGAGCTTCCTTTTTGGGAAGGGGTGAAACGTTCTGTTTTGAATATGCAGAACGTCTGCTGCGGTCTTTATACAGGATTTATGAACATGCCACTGATGATCATCAGTGCTGTTTGGGGAACACTTTTTTTAACTCAAGTCCATCAGCTTCCTCTTGCAAATGCGTCCTTTATTGTCAGCATGATTTGTATGGGGACGATTGTAGGATCTCCCATTTATGGGTGGATTTCTGACAAACTTCAACGCCGTCGGCTGCCAATGTTTTTTGGGGGCGTCACATCTCTTGCGGTGATGTTTATCATTATGCTTATCCCTCATCCAAGTGAGTTCCTACTAACGGTTCTCTTTTTCTCCCTTGGATTCTTAACAAGTAGTCAAGTCATCGGCTATCCAGCGATTACGGAAAGCAATCCGAAAGAGCTAACAGGAACATCGATGGGGATTGCAGCTCTTATCATTATGGGAATGGCTGCATTTATTCAGCCGTTATCTGGTAAAATTCTCGATTTTAGCTGGGATGGAACCATGCTCAATGGAGCTCCTCTCTACTCTCTGAAAGATTTCATGAGAGCATTCATGATTTTTCCTATTGGGTTTGCAATTGCACTGATTGCTTTGACAAAAATTAAAGAATCAAAATGCGTGATTTTTGCAGAAGAAAGTCAAGCCAAAGCCTGACTTTCATATTTTTTACAAAAAGTCTCGATGAAATGAAGGGATGCTTCAGTCCATTTTTTTAGAGCTCTTCAGGATAAAGGGTGCAAGCAGGTTCCTAATTTGATGTGCAAATTTGTTTTTTTCAAAAACGTAGAGGCGCTCTGAAATTTGCGTTAAATCTTGATAACTTCCGAGCAATTTAGGATTTAAAAAATGGAAGAAAGACCAAATTTCACGAATCTTTATCGGTGCATAATCTATGATACAAAGTTTGCTATCAGCTTTGTACTGGCACAGTATTTGAGATTTTTGAGTCGTAGCATTCTTGAGAGTTTCTGCGCTATCGACAATCAGCGTGGAATACTCATGCTTTGGAAGCATGGGATTATTTGTGCTACAATGAGATGTTGTTAGGACAATGTCACATTTTTTGAGTGAACTTCTTACTTCTTGGTGGATGTGTAATTTCAAGTTTGTGTGCTGTGTGATTTTGTCAGACCAAGGCTTGAGGTCTTGCTTTGCATTTACAACAATAAGTGCGGGTTTTGAAAGCCTTCCCTTGTCTTTTTCTGATTGGAGGTGGACCAAAACTTGGCAAGCAGTTTCTTTAGAGAGATCTGAGATCAAAATTCCCCCTTGATTATTTGTACTTAAAAATTGAAGCCACTTGAGTGCTGTCTGTTGATAGGGTTGGATAGATCTTGAGAAGTCTACCGAGATGGTAACAGAATGACTTACTAATCCTTCCTTAATACGACCTTCTATTTGTGATAAGTAGCTGGATCGTCGTTGCTCAGAATTTGAAGGACCCGTTGATGTAGCTTTTACAGGAAATTTTCTGTAGCTCGAAGAACTAAACGAAGATGGCTTACTTTGAGTGCTTGAGGTGTTAATAATGGAAGGAGTTTTAAAATAACCATCTTTTGATTGTAGTTGTTTAAATTCTCTAGATTTTAAATAAGTGAGGTCCTCTTCAGAACTTGGACCACCGGAGCGTAGTGGACTTATGGGATCAGATGTAGGACCTGAGGATGAAAGAGGGGTGTGGTTGTCTACACTTTTTTTGTCTGAGTCGTCAAGTTTTTCTAGATTAGGGAAAAGTGGAAGTCCAAAAGGGGAGTCTAAGCTGTCTGATTCAGTAAACAGTGAACATGAAATACAACCCTTTAGAAAAGAAGCTCTTTCTTGAAGCTCTTGAATCTTGGAATCTTCAGGATAAATAAGATCTAAAAACGTAAGTCTACCCTCAATCAGTTCTAACTTGTCTAGAGACTCTATTGAATAAGGGCTCCATTCTAGATTGAGGATATCCTTTTCTAGATCCTTAATATATTCCAGGTCATTGGAAGACCAAAAAGTCGTGCATTGTCGTTTTGTACTTGTTGGATCTTCAAGAGGTGTCTCTGAGGGTCTTTTACTGTCGTGATTAACAGAAAATGTCATTTTTTTTCTCCTTCTTTTTTTTTGACGGTGAAGATTTTACAGGAAAATGAGTTAAATTGAAATAACAATACAAGTGAAGCTTGAGCCTCATTTCCTTTAAGGCCTGTGTTCCCTATTTACATCTCATACTTCATGATCTGTGGAGGCTATTTAGAAAATAAAGGTTAGAAAGTCTCACTTTAAGCTCCTGAACCTTGAAGTCATCTAAATAGGAAGCTTCTAGTATTTCGAGTGCAAATCCAATATCTTTTAGCTCAGATATCTTTTCTTGTGGATTAGGGCATTGCTCTAAATACAAGAGATTTTCTTCAATTCTTTTCATTCTTTCAGCTTCATCAAGAAACCACTGACCAATAGGCAGAAAAGTGCTGGGTTGTTTTGGACTTGGTAAATCTTCAAGAGGTGCTTCTGTAGGGCTATGATCGTTTGCAGTCACAGAAAGTGTCATAGATTCTTCTCCTTCTTTTTTTAGGAGAAAATTCTATCAGCTCAGAAGCTTAATTTGGAAGATAAATATTTTTTTTTAAGCTTCTATATAAAAAAAGGAAAAGGAATGCATTAGCATTCCTTTTGTGAAAATTAAGTGAGAGCATGCGAAGGCTCTTGCGGAGCAAAACGGAAAAATAACTCTTCTTCTCGCTTGCCAATTCCATGTTCAAGGCGATGATCAACGATACTAACGGCTGCTTGATGCGTCGAAATTCCTTTTTGGTTGGCAATTTGGTAAATATCGAGGAGTTGCTCGTAGATTTTTTTTGTCATTTCGCGTGCGCGAGGGGCTTGATAACCTTCAGGCGTTAATTCGTGCATCACATTGATCAGCCCTCCAGCGTTGATGACAAAATCAGGCGCATAGAGAATATCTCTTTCAGCTAAGTGGTCTGCATCAGCATTTTCAAGAAGTTGATTGTTTGCTGCACCTGCGATTGCTCGGCATCGGAGCTTAGGAATCGTGTTGGTATTGAGGATTCCTCCCATAGCATTAGGAGACAGAATATCGCAGTCGACAAAGAGGATTTCGTCTGGTGAGGCAACTTTAGCTGCATACTGATGAGCGTAGCGAGCAATGATATCTTCATCGACATCTGAGATGATTAGCTTTGCGCCTTCCCAAAAGAGCAGTTCAATGAGTCGTTGGCCAACACTTCCAACCCCTTGGATTGCAACGGATTTTCCTTCTAATGAGCTGCTCCCATCAAGTTCTTGAAGGACTGACTTGACCCCTTGGAAAGTTCCCCATGCGGTATAAGCAGAGGGATTGCCACTTCCACGCAAATTATGGACCCCACAGGCATACTTCGTTTTTTCAAGAATGACATCGATGTCCATTGGAGTGCATCCTACATCTTCTGCACAGATGTAACTTCCTTTGAATGTATTCACAGCCTCTCCAAAAGCATGAAGGAGGGCTGGTTTTTTTTCAGTTTTAGGATCTGCAATGATGACACTTTTCGCTCCCCCTAGCCCGACTTGTGCCATGCCTGCTTTGTAGGTCATTCCTTTAGAAAGACGTAGGACATCAGTAAGAGCATCTTCAAATTTTTTATAGGGATAAATCCTGGTCCCTCCGAGGCCGGGGCCAAGGTCAGTATTGTGGATAGCAATGATTGCCGTTAAACCTGAGTCTGCGTCTGTAAATTTAACAACCTTTTCGTAATCAGCGACCTCAATTTCTTCTTGCACTAAGTTCATCGCTTTTCCTCCCATTTAAAACTGGTAAAAAAGCCAAGTATAGCAGATCAAGTCTAATCAAGTAAGAGTTTTTGAGTGGCCTCTAAAAGCTCGGTCACTTTTCGCTGTATGTGAGCTTTTTTGAAACTATCTAAGAAAGGAACGATCTCTTTTTGAACTTCGGAATTGAGATAGGTCAATGCAAGTCTAACATGTCCTGACGTAACATCTTTAGATTCAAGTATAGATTGAAGAGCCAGTAATTGTCTAAGCTGAAATTCCGATGTTCTCCTAATGTCTTCGCTATGCTGCATAAGCAGAAGGTATTGCTCTTTCATGTAAATGTACTGGTCAATAATCGTCCGAATCACTTCATCTGCAGGTTCGCGAATCAGGTAAGAAGTGGCAATGTCTTTTAGCTCACCTAGATGGTTAAAGGCCTCAGATTCAGAATAACCTTTTTCAAGTTGTAGGATCTTTAAGCAATAAGCCTGAAAATCTTTTGGCAAATCAATAAAAAGTGCTCCAAGAAAATCTGCTTCGGCATCTTTTGAAGCCGCAGCTTGCTTGAAAATTTGGAGCATTCCAAGGTCATTTTGTGCTGATTGCATCCGTTTTTCGGGGGTGTCGCTTAGAGCCAATTCCATGGAAGCTTTCATAGCAAGTTGAAGTTCAAGCGCAGTGGTTTGTCGCTGACGCATCTCTAATAATACTTTGGCTTTTTCAGGAGAAATTTCTTCTTCAAGTTCACTATAGACAAAATAGCATTCAGAAAGAGCATTTCTGACTTGGGCAATATCAACTTCGGTTACATTTCTGTCGTCGCAAAGGTACCAGATGCCTGTATCACTTCCTTGCGTATTCGGAACAAAAACATAGCTGACATAGTGACCACCGTCTGCACTATCACCTTTATGAGAAACAAAACCTTTGATGCGATAACGTCCATTCCGACCTGTATGAACAATATTGCCATCTAAGATAAAAGTCTCGTGCATGTCAACAACACGACTTTCTTTGATATTTCGGCCTCGCTCTCTTTCGAAACGTTTGAGAGTTAAAATAAGATAAGGGGGGAGATCAAGAAAGCGGTTTTGCTCTTCACGTAGTGGCAGTTCTGTTGATCTTCCATCTGTTAAGGTAACACGGTAGGTATCTCCTCCTGAGTGGGAGTTAGCCCATTGCTGAATAGCAGTTTCAAGTGAAATATTATCGACTCCTTTAAGGTCGAGAATAACCGAAGAATTAATTGTGTGTTGTGACTGCAGCCATCCTTCTTGGTTAATTCTTAATTTTGAAGCTGGGTCGACATCAGCATAATTTCCAAGAACTTCAAAACGTTTTCGGTTCGTTGTCCAAAAAAGGAGGGGATTATGAGGTTGCACATTATGTGGGGAAATAGGAAGGTGAGGGTTGATACGCTCAAGATCAGTGATATCATTCAAAACCTGTGCCAAGGCTTCTGTTGCATCTTCTTGTCTTCCTGTTTGCATATCGACATCGTCTCGTGCAGCACTGCTTCCTCCAATAGGAGTGGTTTCACCACGCTGCTGGCGAAGCATGTAATAAACAGCATTTGAGAGCATACTGGCGTACCGTTCATTAGGAAGCTTTGAAATCACATTTTCTCTAAGAACACGGATGTTAAAAAGAAGCTGACGGATGGCATTCATAAAACAGTCATTTCTGTTTTCATTGATTAGGCCGATCGGTTTTGGAGCAGGAATAGTCGGGCATTGAGTGTGGTGTCTGAGAAAGAGAGCATTGGGATTAAGAGTCGCAATGCGGTTAACGAGTTGAGTTGCTTGTCTAAGCTCCGTTTTCAATTCGATGAAAATACGACCAGAGTTGAGCTCTGCATGTTCAGACATCCATTGACCTGCTACTTGGATGCGTGGGTGCATTTGATGGTAAAGGGCGAGAGCCTCTTCATAGATCCCTTTCTTTGCTCTTGCATTACTAGGAGCAAGGACCTCTGCTTGTCGCAGCTTGAGGTTGATTGACTGAGAAAGAGGAGTGACTTCACGTGCAATATACTGCTCAAGGTCATGAAGCGTGTCACCTTGTATTTGTTGAACTGCTATGGGAAGAAGGGGCTTGACTGGATAGAACTTTTCATTAAGTGGAATTAAAACAAGCTCTTGAAAAAAACGATAAATCCCTTGAAGAAACTCAGACATTTGAAGCCACTGAATCAAATAAGTCAGATATAAAGTTGAGATACGAGTCAGGACAACTTTCTGATGCTGGATCCATGTTGTGTTAGGATCTCTTAAATTTATGAGCTTGAGAGACATTTTGATTCTCCTAGAAAATAATACCCCGCAATGGCAAAAATGTTACCTTGATTGAACTTTTCTTAGAAGGACAAAATGAGAAGATTACAACTTATAATATTTTTTACATTTCCTCTCTTTCTTTATGCAGGTTGGGCAGAACAGACTTTAGACAAGATGACAACTAAAGAAAAAGTCGGGCAGTTATTTGTCATTTCTATTTGTCCTCCTAGAGGAGATGAGCATCTTGAGCATTTAGTACAATTTTTACAAAAGTATCCTGTTGGGGGCGTCCTTTTGAAACAAGCTCATCCTCTTGAGCAAGTTCCTTTTTTAAATACTGTTCAAAAAAAGTCTAATTTACCACTTCTCACTTTTGCAGATGCTGAGTGGGGGTTGGGGATGAGGATGAAAGAGACCTTATCTTATCCTCGTAATCTGACATTAGGAGCGATTCAAGATAGGGAGCTTCTGATAGAAATGGGGCGTCAGATAGGTCGCCAATGCCAGTTAGTTGGAGCTCATATTAACCTTGCTCCAGTTGTCGATGTCAATACAAATCCTGATAATCCAGTGATTCACAGGCGGGCATTTGGAGATCATCCTGCACGGGTCGCGATGCAAGCAACGGCTCTTTTTCAAGGAATGCAAGAAGCGGGTGTATTGGCTTGCGTTAAGCACTTTCCCGGACATGGAGATACAGCTGTTGATTCGCATCACGACCTTCCACTTATTTTGTATCCTTTAGAGCGTTTAAAAGAGGTCGAATTCCTTCCTTTTTCTTATGCAATTCATTCAGGTATTGAGTGTGTGATGTCAGCTCATCTTCTTGTTCCTGCTATTGATACAGTTCCTTGTACCTTTTCCAAACGACTGATGACAGATGTGCTTCAAAATGAGATGGAGTTTGATGGGTTGATTGTGACTGATGCTCTCAACATGAAAGCATTGACAAATTACTATGTTGCAGGGGATGTCGGACTCAGCGCATTTCTTGCGGGTCATCACTTCCTGCTTTATGGCAGTCATAAAGATGAGGTCGTTGATTCAATTATCAATGAGCTTGTTCCTGAGGCTTTTGAAGCCATTTTAAAGGCGAATATTCCTGAAGAAATTTTGAATCAGCGCGTTTTAAAAATCCTTCAAGCAAAAGAAAGGTTAGGACTTCATGAGAATCGGCTTGTGGCTGAAAGAGAAGATTTAATGCAGGCTCTTCATGATCCTTCCTATCAAACGCTCATTTCGCGTCTTTTTGAAGAAGCAGTGACCGTTTATCGAGATGAAGGACTTCCCAATCCAAAGAAAAAAACAGCGTACATTCAAGTGGGTTTAGATGAAGTCACACCCTTTTTCTCAGATTTACTAGAAACATTTGATGCGACTGCTTTTCTTTATGGAACTGAGTTTTCTCTTGATGGATTTGATCAAGTAATTATCGGTCTTTATCAGCAGGAACTACCTGCAGACTTACGCAAGTTTCATGCAACCGTAGCAGTTTTTACAACGCCCTATGCATTAAAGACATGCCCAGAAACAGGAACAGTTATTGTGGGGTATGAAGGCGTACGGGATGCAGAAAAAGTTGTCAGCCGAGTAATAAAAGGGGATTTAAAAGCAAAAGGGAAGCTACCAGTGAGCTTCCCTTAAAAAGTGAAAAATGAAAGAAGCTTTTATTTTTCGTCGTCGAGAATTTCGACTTCAGCTTCTTCAATTTCTTCTTCTTTCTTGGCTTCCTGCTTAGGTGCTTCACCACCCATTGGTCCAGGACCTGCTTCAGGACCCGGAGCCGGGCCACCTTGACCACCTTGCTTTTGAATCTCTTCACCAATCTTTTGGATATAAGATTCAAGGTCATCTGTTGCCGCTTTGATTGCAGTGCTATCACCACCTTCAAGTGTGTTCTTTAAGGCGTCGATTTTACCTTGAATGTCTTTCGCAAGTTGTTCAGGAATTTTATCTTTATGATCTTTTAGCGCTTTTTCTGCTTGGAAAACAAGGCTATCACCTTTATTTTTGATTTCCACGTCATCTTTGCGCTTTTTATCTTCTTCTGAGTGTTCTTCCGCATCTTTCACCATACGGTTAATCTCATCTTCGGAAAGACCTGATTTCGCTTCGATACGAATCTTTTGCTCTTTTCCAGTACCTATATCTTTAGCCGAGACGTGCAGAATACCATCAGCATCGATATCAAAGCTTACTTCGATTTGAGGAGATCCTCTAGGTGAAGGGGGGATCTCTGTCAGATCAAATCGACCGATCTCTTTGTTATCATTTGCCATCTTCCGCTCACCTTGCAAGACCACAATAGTCACAGCAGGCTGGTTGTCAACAGCTGTTGAGAAGACTTGTTTCTTTTGGGTTGGAATCGTTGTATTGCGCTCGACAAGTGGTGTCATAATTCCACCGAGCGTTTCGATTCCAAGCGTTAAAGGAATAACATCGAGAAGGAGAACATCTTTAACATCACCAGCTAAGACTCCACCTTGAATAGCTGCACCTGTTGCAACAACTTCATCTGGGTTTACGCCTTTATGCGGTTCTTTACCGAAGATTTCTTTTACCTTCTCTTGAACGGCAGGCATACGACTCATTCCACCAACAAGAAGAACGTCATGAATTTGCTCTTTTCCAATGTTGGCATCTTTTAGAGCGTTTAAGCAGGGCTCCACGCAGCGATCGATCAGGTCAGAAGCTAAGCTTTCGAGTTTTGATCGAGTAAGTGTGAGAGACAGGTGCTTAGGACCACTTGCATCCATCGTAATAAATGGCTGATTGATCTCAGTTTGTTGTGTTCCTGAAAGCTCAATCTTAGCTTTTTCAGCTGCATCTTTAATACGCTGCAGAGCCATTTTATCTTGCGAAAGATCAATACCATTTTCTTTTTTAAATTCTTCAAGAAGCCACTGAATGATGATGTTATCGAAATCATCTCCACCTAGGTGAGTATCACCATTTGTTGCTAGAACTTCAAAAACGCCATCACCAATTTCGAGGATCGAGATATCAAACGTACCTCCACCAAGGTCAAAGACAGCAATTTTTTTATCGGCTCCTTTTTTATCAAGCCCGTAAGCCAATGCAGCAGCAGTTGGCTCTGGAATGATTCGTTTAACATCAAGACCAGCGATACGGCCTGCATCTTTAGTTGATTGCCTTTGTGAATCGTTAAAGTAGGCAGGAACTGTAATGACAGCCTCTGTAATTTTCTCGCCGAGATATTCTTCGGCAGTCTCTTTCATCTTGATTAGGACTTGAGCACCAACTTCTTCGGGTGTGACGGTTTTTCCGTCGACCTCAAAGACAGCATCGCCGTTGTCGTTAGGGACAACTTTATAAGGAACCGTTTTGATTTCCTCAGCAACCTCAGCATGCTTTCTTCCGATAAAACGCTTGGTTGAAAAGAGCGTTTTTTCAGGGTTTGTAACTGCTTGCCGCTTAGCTGGAATTCCAACAAGGCGTTCCCCATCTTTATAAGAGACGATGGAAGGAGTTGTTCGTGTTCCTTCAGCATTGGCGATGACCTTTGCTGAACCACCCTCCATGATGGCTACACAGGAGTTGGTGGTACCCAGGTCAATCCCGATGACTTTGCTTTTTTTCTGAGTCATGTTTAATGTTCTCCTTCAGACTGATTTTTTTCTTCATTAGCTTGGCTTTCTTCGCCTTCTTTGGTTGGTTTTTTAGCAACCTTAACCTTGGCGGGGCGAAGGATTCTGTCACCACATTTATAACCGCGTACAAATTCCTGAATCACGGTTCCTTCCTCGTGCTTTTCGGTTTCTTCGACCTCGATCACTTCATGCATATGAGGGTCAAAGTGAAGCCCTTCTGACGAGAAAGGGGTGACGTTATGACTGGATAAAACGTCTTTAAATTGTGTGAGGATCATCTCAAAGCCTTTTGCCCAATTCTGAACTTCTTCAGATGCCTGATGTGTAAAACTAAAGGCATTTTCGAAGTTGTCGAGCGGGCTTAAAAACTCACCAATCACATTTTCAACAGCAAAGCGGGTTGTGTCATGTTTATCTTTTTGCATCCGCTTCCGAGCATTTTCCATTTCTGCTAAAAGACGCAGGTTTTTCTCTTGTTGATTTCTAAGTTCAAACTGCAGATCTTCTGATGTCGGCAGCTGCTTTTCCTGATTAACCTCCTCAGAAGGTTCCGAATTTTTTTTCGGCTGACTTTCAGATTCCATTTATTCTTATTCTCCTTCGCTTTGATCTTCCAAGAGCAGGTGTTGTGCTTGATCTAAGTAAACAGTGCTTTCTGTTTGCATTCCAATCTCTCGCGTACTTGGTTGACGGTATGTAATTTTGTACTTATATAAGTTACGCGTTAGCATCTCGCTTAAAATAGCGGAAAAAGCTCTCATAATTCCAAAAATCTTTGGATAGGGCATACGTGTTGGTCCTAGTAAGGCTATCGCTCCAACGGGTTTCCCGTGAATGAAATAGGGAACTGCAACGATGCTTGTATGAGCTGTGCCTCGGCTCAGGTCTTCTCCGATCCAAAAACTTAAATTGGCTCGCTCTGCACACTCCTGGAGAAGGTGCCTCATGTAAGATGTATCTTCAAAAAGAGCAAGCCCTGTAGCCAAAACTCCCGCATCCCGAAATTCGGGAAATTTAAGAAGTTTTGAGAATCCTGTCTTGTAAATGTCTTCTGCACTAAAATTTGAGTAGTCTACAATATGACGGAGTAATATTTCATTATAAAATTGAGAGGCGATTTCTTCTTCATGGTTATTTAATTTTGGGCGCTCTAGTCCTGTCATACGGAAGTGAAAATATTTTTCGATTCTTCTTAAAGCAAAGCTGCTTAGCTTTTTTGTTGAGTAGAGAATCTCTGTGTGGACAAGACCAAAATCAGTAATAAGGACACACAGGTAGCGTTCTGTATCAATCGCAACCAGCTTGATATTTAGGATTAAGTCCTGATCAAACCGCGGTGAGGATAGAAACACTGCACTTTGTGTCATCTGACTCAACAGCTCAGAAGCATGTTGAAGGTAACGGGCAATTTCTCGTGTATCTTGGGTCAGCTCTTTTCTGAGAAGTTCAATATCTTTAGGGTCGATATCCACAGCATTGATGTGATGCTGTGCATAGTACTTATATGCTAGTGCTGTTGGGGTTCTTCCTCCTGAAGTGTGTTGCTGACGCAAAAAACCCTGTGATTCAAGCTTTGCAAAATAGTTTCGGATAGTTGCTGAGCTGATGTGGTCGAATCCGTTTTCTTTAAGCGTGTTAGAGCCAATGGGCTTGCCAGTTAGCAAATGAAGCTCAACCAGCCCAATCAGAACTGTTTTCTCTCTTTCTTCCCTCTGCTTCCTTTTAGGCGCCATATGTAGCACTCTTTTTGTGATTTTGCTAAATTCTTACCTTTAATATAGCAAAGGGAATCAAACTAGGCAACTTTTTTTAGCAGTTCAGGATGAAGACTGCTTGTTTTGTATCTTAAATATTTTATAATCAGTTATTTGTGTTATTAGCAGTCAGGGTGATGTTGAGTGAGGTAATCTTGAATGAAATAGGGCCCTCATGAATTTCGACTTCTTGATCCAGCGTGCCTTTGAACCCCATAGGGATTAAACCTTTATTGGCTTCTTCAACAGGGTGAGCTTCTGTAGACAGAACGAAAATTTTTCTTTTTTCTTTAGGAGAAATATAGGTGTTTTCTGAGGTGATTTTAGGGAATGATTCGTTGATGAGACGGCGATGGCATAGGTAATTGCAGCAAAGAGCCCAATAGAGATATTTATTTGAGTCTTGAGTGTTAAACCAAAATGTTCCACGTCTTTCTGGGTCAATTTCATTGATTCTTTCAAACCCTTGGTACAAAGCTAAAAATGCACTTTTCTGAGTTGTTAAATCTGGAGGGTTGTCATTTGCAAGATTATGCTGCAGATTGAATGTTCCAAATGTAAATACTAAAAAAATAACCGCCAAGGTTTTCCAAGAAGTATGCCTGAATAAGAAGCTTAAGCAACTTAAAAGGCCAAAAACAAGATAAATGGGGAAATCATTGAGCAAAGGAAAAAAGTCTGAGGAAAGGGAAAATCCTATGAGAGAAAGAGAGGTAATCAGGATCATTAGTAAGAAGTAAGAGCGAGCACTCATTGCATTTATGATGAGCATCATTTGCCCTCCAAGTGCTAAAAAGAAGAGAGGAATGAGATAGCTCACGTAATAAGAGAGTTGTAAAACAGGTTGTTTTTCTACAAATTGAAAGAAGATGTAAAGGGAGAAACTAACAAGAAAGAAAACCTGGAAAAATAGAATGTTTTTAGCCTTGGGAAAGGTTAGAACTTTTTTATAAAAAATCAGGGTGGAAAGAGATCCAACAGAGATTAAAAGGGGAAAAAAATTCCAACTTGCGTTGCTCCACCATTTAGAGAGTGGAACCCAGAAATCATTATGCATGGAGAGTCTTCCAGCCGTTTTAAGTGCAGGTCCAAAAAAGAAAAATTTGCCGTGAAAATATTCATTCATGCAGCACAAAAAGAGAGTCAACGAAAGGGATCCAATCACTAAAAAATAGAAGGCTTTTTTTAGAAATCGGAGCGAATACGGGTAATTCATAAAAAGAAAGTAGAGCATCATGAATGGAACGTAGATCACGAGAAAAATTTGCGTGAAGCACATACAACTGCAAAATACTCCTGCTAAGAATAGGCGCAAATAAGAATACTTTGATTGGTAAACATCAGTCAGAGTAAGGAGTGTGAGAAGAACATAAGTGATGCCAGCTCCATCGATATAATTACTGCCAAAGGCAAATAAAAAGTAAGAGAAAGTTCCCATGAGAAGGGTTAGAGGAAAAGCGACTCTTTTACTTAGAGATTTTTTGAGAGTGAAGTAAAAAGAGAAAGTTGCAGCGTAATAAAAAGCGAGGTGAAGGACATAGTTAGCAATTAAAGGAGCGAAGAGTTTGTGTGCTAAAAAGCCAGGTAAAATCCATGGGAGGCGTGTGCCAAAATAGGCGCTAGGTAGCAACTTCAAGTGATCGTGTAAATCTAAAAAATATCCCGTATAAATCCATGCATCAAGACCACCTTTAAGAGGCCAAATAAGAATCCAGCTGGCATTCACTCCAATCAGAATAAGTGGTAGAAATAAAAGGATAGTTATTCTCCAGTCAATTTGACTGAGTGGCTTTCGAAAGAGGAAACGTGGCTTGCTTGTTACATCTAAACTCATAGGAAAAAAGTATCGTTTTTATAGATCACATAATTGAATATATTGAATCTTAAAGTTAATTTTTCCTGATTGGATAGGTGTTTCACAAAGCAATTCACTTTTCAGTCCAGTTTGAACAAGATTGTGATTGATCTCATTTAAGATGTTTTCTTGCTTCGATAAAATAAAAACACGCATTCCTGAGGCTAAAGGCTTCCCTTGTTGACCGTAAGCAGTTGTGCTTGTAAATGATTTGTTAATCATATTTGCACACAAATAGGTGCTTGCAATTGAAATAAAAACATCTCCTAAATTGAAGCGCCCCTGATTGTCTGAAAGATCAGGCCAAAAGAAGGAGTCGAACTCTGGATCGATTTTTTTAATTTCATAAATGCTTTTGTATACGGCTAAAAAGGCATTTTTTTTGAGAGTTGCGTCACTAGAGTTGATTTTTTTCTTGTAGTTGAGACAAGTCGCGAGTGAGCGATTATGGAAATTGATATTCATAATCCCAAAAAAGAGGGAAAACAAGCATAGTGCAGCAAATTTAGAGTTATACCTGGGAAAGAAGAGAAGAGCAAAACCAACCATTCCGACTAAGATCCAAAGCCAGTTGAGCGTCAGGTGATAGGGCTGAGAGAATTTATCAAATGAGCTATTGGCAAAGAGAAAGCAAGTAAAAGTGATCAAAACAAGCACTCCAATACAAAGGTAAAACATTTGCTGTTTCATTTTGCTGACAGCCACAGAGAAAAGCCCCCCAAAAGCTAAAAACATAGGAGGGAAAAGGTAGCTTGCATACCAAGTAGCCAGTAGGATTGGTTGTTTTTTAACTAGATCGATATAGATAAAGAGAGCTGCGGAAAGGAGGTAGTAGACTTGAAACAGTCGGATGGGGCCATGCTCTTTTTTTGGTTTGTAGAAGATGAGGGTAAGTAGGCTAGTGATGCATGTTAAAATAGGAAAAGCTAAGTGTTTTTCTGTGAGGTGAGAATAAGCACTGGGATAGTGGATGTTGTGTTTAGCAAAAGCCAACATATTTTTTACAGGGAGTATGAAATGGAGAAAGTTTCCATTCATTAAGTACAAGATAAGACTGAAAAAGCAGGTTAAACTCAGAAAACCCAAAAGGACAAAAAGAAGACATCTTAAACATTTAGAAACTGTGAAGGGAGCAGAAAAATAGAGGTGATGAAGCAGCAGTATAGGGGTAAAAACAGCTAGAAAGATTTGAGTGGATAGAAGAGCGCAATACAAGGCCCCAGCAATGAAAAGTCGAAAGTTTTCTGAGAGTTTTGGTTTAGAAGGCGGAGTTAGAAATAAAAGACATAAAAGTAGATAGGTGATGCCTGCACCATCGATATAAGTTGAACCTAGGGCATGAAGTAAATCGACATGTAAACCTGCTAGAAGAGCTGTTAAAAAGGCAACACGCTCGCTCATTGTTCGTTTTAAAATGAAATAGAGTGAAAAAATACTACCATAGTAGAGCGCGAAGTGGAGGACATAAGTCGCTAGAAGAGGAGGCAAAAATTTATAGGATAAAAATCCAGGTAAAAGCCATCCGAGTCTCCCTGTTTGGTGTGCATGTGCAAAAATATTTAAGTGGCCTTTGAAATTGAGAAAAAACCCGAAATTATACCAGGGATCCATTCTGTTATCTTGGCCAAAAACCCACCCCGCATTGATCAAGGTAATTAAAAAAGGAAGAAGAAAAAGAACCGCCAGTTGCCAGTTGATCGCATCTAAAAAAGATAGGTTTTTTACTTTTGAGGGGAGAGCTTCAAGCGAGTTCATTTAGAGAAAAACCATGCAAATTTTCCAACCTTATATATCAGCTATTTTTTTGGAAAACAAGAGTGTTATACCGGCTGTAACTTTATTTTTGGAAGTTGGTATTAATCGTCTTTTGAGAGAACTTGGAAGTCGTGATCGCTAAGAGGAGAGTTTGATGTAATGTTTGGATCGGAGGCGATAAGTGGAAGGACATCCACGATAGAAGGTGACCAACTCAATCCTTTTTTGTAGACAAGCTGAGATGCAAGATAACAAGCAACCATCGCCTTTTTGTGCCCTGCAGGAAGTTTTTGAATCACACGTTCACGGTATTTGGTTGCAAGAAGGGGAGGGCAAACATTGAGCAACGCTTTAACAAGAGGGTCATCAGGGTGGGAAGGAAGCACAATCTGATCGAGGTAATCAAGAAGCTCATACGTATAAGTATTGATTCTTTTGGAGATTTGATCAGAAATATCTGTTAGAAATTCTCCCGTTATGCTGTTTGTTTTTAAAAGGAGCTCACCTTCGCTTAGTGCTTTTTGGCGAATTGTATTTAGAATCTGTTCCATGAGCTCGGGTTTTTCTTTGAGGAATTCATCTTCGGTTAAGGTCAAGCTTGCCAAAATTTCCATGGAAGAGCAGATGACTCCTCCTTTATTAGCTGAACTGTCTTTGACAATGAGAACCCCCAGCTTCTCGAGAGCATTACGTGCACTTGGAGTGAGATAAAGGTTGGCTCCTTCAACGATTGCGCGAGAAGAAGGCTTGCCTTCTGCATCTAAAAAATCGGTATAATTCTTATCATTAAGAGTTCTGGGGCGCCCACCAGCAGGAACAAAAATATCTGTTTTGACGCGGTGTAAGCTGTGCCGGAAAAGGTGGTTCATTTCACTTCCCGAAAGCCATTCTTCCCGTAATTTGCCTTTCTCTCGTTTCCAACAAAGGGTTTTTGTTGCATAAGCCGTTTCTTCTTTTTTTGTTTGAAGATCGAGTAAAAACCCTCCCTCATGCAACTTTTTAGGTGGGTAGAGAGCAATGGGCTTTGCTTCGTGAAACAAGTTGACCATAATGGAGAGATCTAATCCTTCTGGATCATAAATGGTTCCTGACACATCGGTGAGAGCAAGCAGTTTTGCCGTTTTTGGAAAAAAGCGGTAAAGGTTCAGAATTTGATTTCCTGCAACATCACCGTCGGGCCCTCCTGAAATTTTAATGGTGAAAGAATCTATTTCAGGATTAATCCCAAGGTGTTTAAGGGTTGTTTCCATGTAGACATTCACCCCCAAAGAGGTGACACCATACTCTTTATGGTTAATTCCATAAGTGGGTTTACTAGAAACGAAGGCAATTCCGGGCTTATAACCTGATCGTTTACTATAATTTGCAATCCATTCAAGCATCTCATTATGCATGTTTTCATCAGGACCAAGGTAGAGATATTCGGGTTTTTTCCAGTAGTCAAGGACATTTTTAGACTTAAGAGTTCCATCCTCATGGCAGTTGACAAGAGTTAACAATGAAAAGATGAATGAACGTTGGGTTTGATAGAGATACTGAAGTTTTTGCTCTTTTTTGAATCGTTTGAGAATATCGTCAGTTTCTTCATCTGAAGATCCAGCTCTTACCAATTCTTTTCGTAAGATATCTGCTTCGGAGAGCAAACGCTCATAAGGCTCCAAGAAGATCACTCCTTTTGAGCCTCCTTCAGGGATATCTTTATTTTTTTTCTGCTGGGTATAGGCTAGGTTATAGCATTCGGAAAAGACATTATTTCGCTCGGCAACCATCTGTTCGAATTTTTGAGGGAAAACAGTTCGCAGTCCTCCACGAGAGAGATCTTTAAAACGTATGTGAAATCCAATGAAAAACATCCCCTGAATGAAGAATATTGCAAAGGGAAGTTCTGGAAACTTAACTCTTCTATCGTAAGGGACAAGGTTCAAATAACTGGGATCGAGACGAAATGAAAAAGCACTTTTATTATTGCGAAAAAAATTGTTTTTTAACGTGTAGTCCACAAAATAGATGGCTGTTTTCAATATGTTTTTGCGCCTGGTATCATTGAGTTCATTTCCTGTGTCTAAGTGATCCACAAGTAGAAAGAGCTCTTCTCGTTTCTTTTTATAGGCATCGAGATTGCACTGTTCAGGATGAAATTTGAGTGTAAAAGCTTCAATAATCTGCGCTGTGAGTTCAGGATGACGACACAGTCCTTCTTCAATATTTGTTAGGCTATACTGGTTGATATCTGCATGAACGAGCGTTTGATGTACAAAATTCATCATGACTCTGATCAGATTCCCTTGATTTCCTGTCACTAGTCCGGGAGTGACGAATGTGCGCTCGGTTTCGTCGACACCTGGAAAACATTTTAGAGTGACGAGCTCTTTTAGAAAATCTGACATGTCGGCTTCTTCCCATGCGGCCTTTCCCTCTATCCCATGTAGTCCTAAGGACATAATTAATATACTATTTTTACTGTATGGTTGGGCATAAGCTGTACTGACACGAACCATTTTTAATTTATGACGGAAAATCATCTTAGCAAGGCGGTAGATGAAGCGGTACTTTGGAGTATTACGCCAAGCCAAAACAATCTGAACAGAGGGCGTCTCCCCTCCCTTTTTTTTCCAATCTTCGTTGTAGCGGATTTCATACTGGCAGTGGTCTCGATCACGTGCTCGGAAAAACATAAGTAGAGCTAAGACAAGGCGTTCGTGGGTGAGAGTACGTAAAAAGCGGCTATCCATGCCACAGACTAACTGCTTAAAATCTTCAAATGTGATCTCAGGATTTCTCTCTTTAATACTGTTATAAATCTTTTCTTGTTCTTTCCTAGGGATCAATTTATCACAACTTTCTGGAAGCTTATCTTTTTCATATGAAGTGAAAAAGATGGTTGCAATCCGCAGTCTTTTTTTAACTCCTTTAAAAGGAGGAGGAACATCAGATATAAATGTTTGGTAGTTACGGATACCATACAAGTTGAAGTGCTTGAGAACTTTTAGGTCAACATCAGGGCTATCTAATATGAGAACAAAGGCTCGGTCTTTCAACTGAATTTGGCAGAAGTAGTCTTGAAGCGGAAAACCCATCAAATAGTGGGTGATGAGCGTGAGTTGCTCAGGCTCAAGTTCTTCAAAGAATCCGTCAGGCATATGCTCTTGTAGCCAGACATAATACTCTTCAAACTGCTGGCTCTCAAACTGGACAGCACTTTCTTTTGCCTTCTTGTCTTCCTTCTTCGGTCGCTTCATTCCGTTAGTCCCAAAAGAGATATGAATACACGGTAGGACGACACCCTCTAGTGTATCCACCCTCTGGCTTCACCATACAAATTCGATTATTTTTTTAAAAGGCGGAGGCTGTTAAGACCGACAAGAACTGTGCCTCCTTCATGGAGAATGACCGCAAGCCAAAGGGGAATCCAGCCAAGAAGAGCTGGAGTGGTGACGAGGCAAATGACTCCAAGGGCAAGGGTAAGGTTTTCACGAACGATTCGCATGGTTTTGCGTGCTTTTTTATAAAGCCAATCAAGAAAATTCAGATCATCTTGGAGAAAAACAATATCGGAAGCATCGATTGCTGTTGCACTCCCGATTTCACCCATTGAAATTCCAACAGTTGCTCGGGCAAGAGCTGGGGCATCGTTGATACCATCTCCCACCATTGCAAGGCCATGTTTAGTAGAAAGGTCAGAAACAGTGTTTAGTTTGTGCTCGGGTCGCAAATCAGACCAAAACTTTTCAATACCAAGTGCTTCTGCAACAGCTGCAGCACTGGATTCATGATCGCCTGTCAACATAGTTAGTTCAAGCTTGTGCTCTTGTTTGAGCCGTTTCAAAGCGTCAAAGACTTCAGGTCTAAGGGTATCTTTAAAATGGAAAACGAAAAGAGACTGGTCAACTAATAGAAAGGTAACAGATTGATCTTCCTTTGAAATCAGAGTTTTTAAGTCGGGCTTGGCTTGGATCTCTTGGGTAATAAAAGCTTCATTACCTATGAAGACCTTTCGCCCTTGAACTTGGCCTTTAAGGCCGAAGCCTGCAACAGACTGAAAGCTCTCGACATCTAATGAAGGAAGATTTTGCTTTTGAGCATAAGAAATGATTGCATCAGCCATGGGGTGAGTGACATGACGCTCTAATGCTGCAGCAATTTGAATTGCTTCATCGATTGTGCAAATGGGGTTTTCAGATAGAGCAACGACATTTTCACAAGAGAGTTTTCCCGTTGTCAGAGTTCCTGTTTTATCAAAGGCAATTGTACGGCAGCTTGCAAAGGCGTCGAGAGTGACGCCCCCTTTGAGTAAGATGCCTTTTCGAGCACAGGCGCTAATGGCGCTAAGGTAAGCAGTTGGGGTTGCAATGATAAGTGCGCAAGGGGAGGCCGCAATTAAAAAAGTCAGAGCGCGGTAAACGGATCCTTCGATTCCAAAATAAGTAATGGGGAAAATCCAAGGCAAAATGATGGAGAATAGAAAAAAGAGAGAAATAATAGTGATAGCATAGAGACGTCCAAAGCGATCCAGAAAGCGTTGAACGCGCGGTTTCATTTCTTGGGCTTGGTTAATTAACTGTATGATTTTGGAAAGCGTTGACTCGGCGCTTGTTTTGGTTACGGCAATCGTGAGAGTTCCATCGAGGTTTCGACTACCGGCTTGCACTTCATCATCTTTTGATTTAGAGACAGGAACACTTTCCCCTGTTAAATGGACAAGGTTGACAAAAGAATTTCCATCAACGACGATACCGTCAAGGGGAACGATTTCACCAGCTCTAACGAGAAGACGCGTTCCTGCTTCAATTTCACGTACAGATTTTTGAAAAAGGGCTCCAGCATCTCCGACAACAGTTGCAAGGCTTGGAGAAAGTTCATTTAAGTTGAGGAGAGCTCCCTTTGCTTTTTTTGACACGGTCTCTTCCATCGCTCCTGAAAAGGCAAAGAGCACAAGTAAGAGACCTCCTTCCATTTGACTCCCAATTAAAAAAGAAAGGAAGGCAGCAAGGGTCATCAAAACATCGATATTGATCTCGAGATTTTTCAAATCTTCAATTGTACTTTGAAGGGCAGGTGTTCCTGCTAAAAAGTAAACGAATAAAAGTAAAAGGTTGGAGAGGCAAAGGGAGTAAAAAGAGACAATAAACGCACTCAGCAGAAATGCAGCTGCTAAAAGTGAGCTCTTTAAACTTAAATTTTTTGCCCATTTACGAGAGCTTTTTGTCAGAAAGGGACTAATACTTTCTTCCTGGCCCGAAGTAAAAAACTCATCAAAAATATAAGGGGTCATTCAGCTACCCCGTCTGTGAAATAAAATAGAGAGTTCCAACAGCTAAGATTCCAACAGCTAAATTCCAAATAAGTGACTTGATCAAGGCGTTTCCCTCCTTTTTAGAGGCGGTCAGAGTAGCTGCAGAAAATAAAATCAATACCGCGATCAAAACGCCCCAAGTCCCACCAATAAAGGCTCCAGCAAGAGCTCCCACTCCAGCAATCAAAGCCCCAATAGCGGCGCCTACTGCTTGCTTGAGAGGGTGTTCAAAAGACTCAAGAGTGAGACCGAGCTCTTCTTCTAGCATGACTCTTAACAGGCGATTGTCATCTGCCATCAGGACTTCAACAACTTGATCAAGGAGGTCGCCAGAAAATCCTTTTTGCTCATACATCGCTCTCAGTTCTTTTTTTTCCTGAGCCCGATGGTGTTCGATTTCATAACGCTCTTCTTCGATCAAACGATGCAAGCGTTCGAGTCGCTCCCAGCCAAGAAGTGCACTACGCCCCCCTTTCCACAAAATCCATCCAATAGAAAAAATAAACATGATAGAAATAGGTGAAGCGGTTTGAAAAGCTGAGAGTAGAATCCAAAAGCCAAGTAGAGCAATAGCCGTTTCTTTTACACTATCTGTAGCTGCAATAATGTGCCCCGGTGCTTCTGTTCCATGGGTTTCTTGCGTGGCTTTAGCTCCTTTTTCCCTTGCATCTTTTAGGTGCTCGTAGACATCTTTTCCTTTAAAATGATCCGATTTCATCGACATATCAGTGCTCCATGCAGTATGGCTCAAATTTTAATCGGCAGGAGGTTAAGCTTCAAGGAGCGATTTTAGGAGTCTACATAGGGTGTGGTGATCTTTAATCGCGATGAGCTCACGTGCTGCATGCATGGAGAGTTGAGCTAGGCCAATATCTACAGTAGGAATACCTGTGCGCGTTGCTGTTAAAGCTCCCACTGTGCTGCCACATGGAAGGTCAGAATGAGAAGCAAAGTCTTGGTAAGGAATTTTTTCTTTGTGACAGGTCTGAATGAGCTTAGCACTTGTCATCCCTTGTGTTGCATAGCGCTGGTTGGCATTGTGCTTGATTACCACACCCTTGCCTAGACAGGGAGCATTTCTTTGGTCATATTTCTTTTTGTAAATAGGATGGTAAGCATGAGCCATATCGATCGAGATAAAATGCGAATGGGTCTTTAGTCGAATAAAATCTTCTTCATTCTGCTTGTAAGAGAGTGTAATCCGTTTCAGAACATCGAGAAAAAAAGGAGAGCTAGCACCTTCTTCTGTTTGAGAGCCAATCTCTTCATGGTTCCAAAAAATAGCCATTTGAATGGTGTTTTTTGGAGTTTGATCAGTAGCAAGAAGGGCTAAGAGAGAGGCATGCGCGCTGGCTAAGTTGTCGATGCGATAGGAGGCAAGAAGCTCAGCATTTTTTCCAACCAGACGTGGTGGGTCGCAAGGAACAAGGTAGAGGTCGAACCCTAGGAGATTATCATTGATCTCTGGCTTGAGAAGATCCTGAAAGAGCTCATCTGGGTGTTTATCAGCATCATCAATGCCGAGTAAGGGACATAGATGTTCTTGTTTGCTAATCTTTTCAGGCTTTTCGTTTTGCTTTCTTTCTAAATGGATCGCAAGGGATGGGATGATGACAGGAACCTGATCTAAAAAAATGAGTTTTTCTTCGATCTCTCCATCATGATTTTCAATCAAAAGACGCCCTCCGATTGCAAGATCACGATTGATCCATGTACTTAAGATGGGACTCCCATAAGTTTCTACACGGATGAAGGGGAGGTTACCTTCAATAAACAGAGGATGCGGTTTGAGCTTGAGAGCGGGACTGTCAGTATGTGAAGCGAGTATAGTGGCTTTTTTGGGAGTCTCTGTGGGAAGGGTAAAAGCGCAAAGGGACCCTCCTCGCTGAACGAAATAGCTACCCCCAGGTTGAAGCTCCCATTTTTCCCCTTCTTCGAGAGGTGTGAAGTCTTGCTGAGCCAGCCGCATCCCAATCTCAGCTACTGCGTGCCAAGATGTTGGGGCATTTTTTAAAAAGAGAGTGAGATCTTGTAATGGGGCGTAATTCATTATGCTACGGTTTTATCAAAGAACCATTTAAAAATCGAGTTGGTATATGAACCTATCTATAACTTCTCTATAAGGGGTAGGGTAGGGAGGCGTGCTCCAAAAAAAACTTTTTTTAAATTTTGAACTAGCTTAAAATCATTCCCTTGAATTCTTACATAAGGAGAGAATATATGGGTTTAGGTGGTATTTCGATGAAGGCAGCCTGGCAGGCTTGTGAAAAATTATCCGATCTTGTTGGTGGGCTTCGGACTCATGTGAATACAGGAATTGCAAAAGCCACAAGCGGAATTGGGGCTCAAGCAAACCATATCTTAGGTACTTATTATGGTGCTGACATCCCAGTGGAAAAAATTCCTAGGAAAGAGGTCGAAGTTCTGATTGATAAAACAGTTGCAGGGGCTACCTGGGCAAAAGGCACAACATTAGCACTTGGAGCTTTGTCTTTTCTTGTCTCGCAATATACCCCGATTTTTTCACCGCTTTTTCGAGTGGGATCCGTCATTTCTGTTTTAGCTTTTCATGAGTTTAAACAGATTCAAGATGTTGCTTGGGAAGCTAAAAAGGTTGTTAAGCATTACATTCCTGATGAGGTGATTGTTTGGAATTCTAGAGATGAACATGCAACAAATAAACTAGCTCCGGTGATTGAGCGTTGCAGCGTGCTCCTTCAAAGCAGACTGCTGTTTTTCAATCGCTCCATTTTATTTGGACAAGAAATTAGACTTCTAACAAGTTTCGTCTCTCGTAAGATCGATGCAGCCATGGATCATGAAGAACATCTACAGCTTAAATGGGTACCAGATCGAACAGAAGGGCAGGATCAGGTTAGAAATTATCTTGGTAAATTAAAAGCAGAAGCTACAGAGCTGATTGAAGATTTTCAAGATGAGGATTTTGTTGGAGCTTCAGCAGCACGTGTCCAGGCTCTTGTCCAAGAAGCAATGCGTCCGATCGCATTCGCACGAGCATCAGCAATTACCTCAGCCATTGTTCTATATACAGCATCTGTCTATCTTCCTTTTTCAATGCTATCACTAATTGGCTCGATTGTGTCGGCAGCTCTTGGCTTTGAAATGCATCAATTACATAGCAGTGTACAAAGTGAACTCTCAGAGCCTTTACTAGCTAAGGGTGGTTCAAACATTACTTGGGACGACTCAATGAAGCTTGTTAAAAACACCTGCTTAAAAGTGCGTGAAACAACTTGGCTTTTCCACCGCGATTACTTCTTTGGAAGAGAAATCAGCAAAATACCTGAGTATCTTCAGCAGTTGTATGTTGCAAAAGGAAAGTTCGAGGATGAGAGTGTCACATGGATCGATAAGAGCACGATAACAGCGGTTTTGGAAACTGTGAAAAATTGGCATATTTATTTGCCCAAGTGGGCAGGTGAATAGCCGATTTCAATCAGATTTCCATCTGGATCTCGGATATAAATCGACTGAATCGGTCCTTTAGCACCCGTTCTTTCTACAGGTCCCTCTTCGATAGGGACCTTTTTCTTTTTCAAATGATTGAGCCATTCTTCTGTAGCAATAGACGTGAGGAAGCAAAGATCCAGACTTCCTGGAGTTGGTTTTTTTGCATGGGGAGAAAACTCTTTGCCCAACTCATGCAAATTGATCTTTTGGTTGCCAAATTGAAGGGCTTTACGCCCTTCCTTAAAGGTCATTTCTTTCATCTGGAGAACATCCACATAAAAATGAATCATTTTTGAAAGATTAGGAGTGGTGATAACAAAATGATCGAGACTATCGAGTTTAACCAATGACTTTTAATCCATCTAAATATTTATGAAGAACGGTTGGCAAAACAACACGACCATCATCTTGCTGGTTATTTTCCAAAAGAGCCACCATTAAGCGAGAAGTTGCCAAGCCTGAGCCATTCAACGTGTGGCATAAATGAGGCTTATCTGATCCCTTTTTATAGCGAATTTTCGAACGACGGGCTTGAAAATCAGTACAATTCGAAATCGAAGACACTTCGTAGTAGCGATCTTGTCCCGGTAACCACACTTCTAGATCAATCGTCTTAGCTGAAGCAAAAGACATGTCTCCAGTAACAAGAAGCATGCTACGGTAATGAATTCCCAGTCCTTGCAGAACTTCTTCAGCACTTTTCAGCATCTCTTCATACATAGACTCACTTTCTTCAGGACTTGTGATACAAAACATCTCGACCTTGTTGAATTGGTGGGTGCGAATCAATCCGCGCTCCTGAGCACCTGCCGCTCCTGCTTCACGTCGAAAGCAAGGAGTGAAAGCTGTATATTTAAGAGGTAAGGACTCCTCTTCAATGATTTCATCGAAATGAAGACCATTCAGCACAGCTTCTGAAGTGGGAATTAAGTAGAGATTGTAATCTTCATCTTGGACTTTGTAGAGCTGGTCTTCGAACTTGGGAAGATGCGCTGATCCATACATGATTTCAGGGCGTCCCAAAAGTGGAGGGATCCACATCTCAAATCCATTGGCGATGTGGGTATCGATCATATATTGAATCAGTGCCCATTCAAGTCGTGCACCAAGCCCTCGGTAACAAGGCCATCCTGTTCCGCCAATTTTTGCTCCACGCTTAAAGTCAAAGAGGCTCAATTTTTCGTTCAGCTCAAGGTGATTTTTAGGCTCAAAAGAAAAAGAGGGCTTTTCACCAACCGTTTTGATACAAACATTATCTTTAGGATCTAAAGAAGATTTGATGTCATCCATGGGGAGATTTGGAAAGCAGGAAACCTGACTTTGGAAAGTTTTTTCTAATTCTGTAAGCTTTTGGTCGAGTTTTTGGATTTCATCTCCCACCCCAGCAATCTCATTCAGTAGGTCGGTGACATCTTCACCCTTGCGCTTTTTTTCACCAATTTGCTTGGCATTTAGATTTTTTTGATTTTTGAGTTGCTCCACCTGATTTTTGATTTGTCGGATCTCTTCGTCCATTTTCAAGATGGGAGCGACGGAAACCTCAGGGTCTTTTGTTTTTAGCTTAGCTTCAACACCTTTGGGGTCATTTCGAATAAGTTTTATATCAAGCATCAATTTTCTCCTAGGATACTCTAGCATATTAGCAGAGGCGAGCTTTTCCTTGAAAGGAAGGATTTTTCTTGGTATTCTAGAGGATTATTATCTTAAACATTTTTTGAGTCATGGCCAAGAAGAAATATCCTGAAGCACAAAACCCACTGATCCTCCGTTTCCACCGTTTAATGGATGCCTTTGCAAAGTCGGATGATGAACGTGATTTTTATTTAGATCGTGTGGAAGGCTTTATTGTCTTTGCCGACTTGGACAAGAGTCTAGAAGACATTGACCGTCTTGAGGAAGAGATAGAAAGTAACCGTGAACGTTACTGTCTGATTCCTAAGATGACCTTTTATGAAACAAAAAAATTCATGGAAGGATTCGTCAATGAAAAGGTTTATGATATCGATACAAAAGAAAAACTACTCGATATCATTCAGTCCAAAGAAGCTCGGGAAAATTTTCTTGAATTCATTTATGATCACTTGACTGAACTTGAAAAGTGGCAGCAGTACTACCATGAAAGATCTCGCATCCGTGTTATCGAATGGCTAAGGAGTCAGGAGTTTCGTTTTGTTTTCGAAGAAGACTTAGACTTATCAAAAAATGTTTTAGAAAAAGTGAAACAAAATCTTTTTGAGACCAAAGTTTCACGCGATGTTCAATCTGCCCGTGATGCGATTGTGACCAAGTCAAAAACTTACTACTCTAATGAAGCGCTTAATCCTAGGCCAAAACGTGGGCGGCCACCCAAACAGGCTGCTAAGGTCGAAGTTGAACCGCAATATACAGTTGATATTTACACAACAGTCGCGCCTGTCGCTCGTGCATTTCTGTATATGCCAGACTTTACAAGCACCTCTGTGACCTTCTCGGCTAAATTTGATACTGAAGCACAACTGATTGCAAGTCTTCGTGGAAGTTCACGTGTTAAGATCGATTCCCGACTGGAAGCACTTTCTCAACGTCTCGAATCACTCAGACATCTTTCAGATCGCCTGCGCACTTCATCTGGGCTTGGTTTAGAAAAAGAAGAGAAGCTTTTTGAAGCTGTCAGTAAGCAGGAAATTGCAGAGGCTCCAAAAGAAGAAGGAGGAGGCAAAATTGCTGATCTTGCTAAAGGGCTTCTTCCTAAGAAAAAAGGACGTGCGCCAAAAGAAAAAGCAGAAATTCAAGAAATGATGAAAAAGAAACGAGAAGCAGGGATTAAGCAAGTCACGCCCATTCAACGTAAAAAGAAAAAGTCGTGAGGGGAGACATGCAAGGGACGGAAGTTAAAGATCTACTCCAAGAACTACTTGAGATCTCATCAGATAAGTCTTTAAAAGAACTCTGTCACAAAACCCTTGAAGTCATGTTCCGTTGCCGTTTTGTCGACGATAAAATGCAAAAACTAGTCCGCCAAAATAAAGGTGGAACTTTTCATCTCTGTGTCAATGGCCATGAAATGATTGGAGCTTTAAGTGCGCTCTCTCTTAAGCCAGGTAAAGACTGGGGGCTTCCTTACTATCGTGATCGAGCCTTTGCTTTAGGTCTAGGCTGCAGCTTAGAAGAACTCCTCGGTGCATTTTTAGCGCGTGAAGTGGAGCACCACTCAGGGGGGCGTATGATGCCAGAGCACTACTCCCATAAAGAGCTGCGCATTCCTTGCCAATCAAGTGTGGTTGGATCACAATTTTTACAAGCTGTTGGTGTTGCCAAGGCTGCTCGCTTAGCTGGGACCGATGAAGTGGTTTATGTCTCCGCAGGAGATGGAGCAACATCTCAGGGAGATTTTCATGAAGCCTTGAATTATGCCTGTGTCCACCAACTGAGTGTGATTTTTGTTATCCAAGATAACGGATGGGCTATTTCGGTTCCCGTAGAAGAACAAACAGCTGGCGGATCGATTGTTCACATGGCAAAAGGATACCCTGGACTCACTGTCCATGATATCGATGGTTGTGACTTTGAGCAGGTATCAAAAGCTCTTAATGCTTCTGTCCAAAAAGGGCGAAATGGCTATGGGCCTTCACTTGTTGTTGCTAAAGTGCCACGCCTCGGAGCTCATAGCAGCAGCGATGACCCAAAAAAGTATAAAAATGACGATCACTTTGAAGAAGAAGTTGCACGCGATCCTCTTCCACGTTTCGAAAGCTGGCTGATTAACAAAGAAGTTATGACTGCTGAAGAAATCGAATCTCTTCGCATTCAAGTCAAAGATGAGATCGAAACAGCTGCTAAAGCAGCCGATCAAATCCCCATTCAAGACCCCAACCGTGTACTCGATCATATCTATCAAGCATCAACAATCCAGCAGCATGAAGAAGAAGAGCAGCGAGGTGAAGCTGTAGTGATTATGGATGCGCTCAACCATGCTCTCGATGAGGAGATGCAACGTGATGAAGGTGTCATCATCTTTGGGCAAGATGTTGCCCATGGAAAAGGAGGCGTTTTTGGGATCACACGTGGGCTGACAGAAAAGTATGGAGACGAGCGCTGCTTCAACACTCCCTTAGCAGAATCCACGATTGTAGGTACAGCAATTGGAATGTCTGTTCATAGCGGCTTTAAGCCTGTCGCAGAAGTCCAATTTTGTGATTACCTTTGGACGGGAGTAAATCAATTATTTAATGAACTTTCTAGCTTCCATTACCGTTCAAACGGAGAATGGAACTGCCCTGTTGTCATTCGCACACCAACAGGGGGCTACATTCAAGGTGGCCCTTACCACTCTCAAAGCATTGAAGCGTATTTGTCCCATTGCCCAGGACTCAAAGTTGTGATGCCGAGTAATGCTGCTGATGCCAAAATGCTGCTCAAAAGTGCGATTCGAGACCCCAACCCCGTTGTGTTTCTTGAACACAAAGGACTTTACCGCCAGCGCGTGTTTTGTGCCAAGCCTGAGCCAACCTCAGAAGAAATTTTATCTCTTGGTAAAGCTAAGGTTGTTCGCGAGGGATCGGACTTAACCCTTATCTGTTATGGGATGATGGTTTCTCTCTGCTATGAGATTGCTCAGCAGCTTAGCGATGTTGATGTTGAAATTGTGGATCTTCGCAGCTTAAGTCCTCTTGATTTCGATACGATCTTAACCTCTGTAGAAAAGACAGGAAAAGCGCTCATTATTCATGAAGCCCCACTGACCTGTGGTTTTGGAGCTGAGATAGCCGCACAGATTGCAGAAAAAGGATTTGAGTTTCTCGATGCGCCTGTGAAGCGACTCGGGGGGCTTGATACATGTGTGCCTTACTGCAAAGAGCTCGAAGATCGCGTTTTGCCACAAAAGGCAGATATTCTGTCAGCCATTCAGGCACTTGCGTCGTACTAAAGAAAAAATTTACTTTAATTTCTTTTCCTCCTAAAGTTTCAGCAAGTTTTGACGAAACCAAATGTAAACCCGTAACTAAAGGAGACTGCGATGCGTTTCACAAAAACTGCACTTCTCATTTTTTTAGCTTCCTTCAATCTTTGGGCCTCTGACTCTTATAAAGTCGTTGGCTACTTTGAAAACTGGGCTCAATGGAGACCCGATATTGGTAAAGCCTATCCTCATCAAATGGACCCTTCAAAGGTCACCCACCTGTGTTATGCTTTTGCCTCATTCAATTTCAAAGGACCGGGAATTAGTGGTCCAGGGAAATATGTTGTGACAGGGGACTGGAAAGTCTATCCTGTTGAATGGACAGATGAAAATGAAGTTCCCGACACTTCAGGGCAAAAAACAATTGCTCCATCCTTGTACAATCAATGCACGGGCTATGACTCTGCAGGTCTTGAAAAATTTCAGATGAAAAGTTTGAAAGAAGAAAACCCCCAGTTAAAAGTGCTCATTTCGATTGGTGGTTGGAACTTCTGCAACCCCAATGATACGCAATATGGGGGCTCTTATACCTATAAATTCTTTAGTGAAATGGTTGCTAATCCCGACAATCGTCAAGCGTTCATCGGCTCGATTTGTGACTATGCAAAAGAATTTAACTTTGATGGGGTCGATTTTGACTGGGAATATCCGGGTTCTGACCAGCATGGGGGAACACCTGATGACTATCAAAATTATCTCACCTTCTTTAAAGAGCTGCAAGAGCATCTTCAAAACACCAATGCCTCGCTGCTTGTGACAATGGCTTCCGCTCCTTTTGTTCCTAGTGGCGCTCTTAGCGGCACCTATCAAAATGAGAAAGGAGAGACAAAAACCGTTGATCCCAGCGATCCCGCTAGCTACTTTTCTTGGTTGGAAGACTGCTCTCACTATCTAGATTGGTTCAATGTCATGTGCTACGACTACTATGGTCCTTGGCCCGGGCAGAGCGGAACCCTTCCCAATGCTCCCGTTAAAGAAAGCAGTGATCTCTATAGCGTTGAAAAGACAATAGGATTTTATTTAGACGCTGGAATTGAGCCTGCAAAAGTCATTATTGGCGTTCCTTCTTATGGGCATAGCTATGCTGGCGTTGACTTTTCTGATGGAACCTATGGACCTGGGCACACCTTTACAGGACCTGATGTTGCGGGAAAATACACAGGGACACCTGGTTTTCTTGCCTACTATGAGATCATGGATCAGATTCAGAACCTCCATTGGCTCATTGGAGGATTTGATCAAGCCTCAGAAACCCCTTATGCCTATAACATTTCAGGAAAGCGGTGGGTCTCTTACGATAACCAAGACTCAATTGCGGCTAAAATGGGACTGGTTAAACAGCATCAACTTGGTGGGGCTATGATGTGGGCATTAGATGATGATGATTTCCACAATCAGTTTCCCCTCCTGACGAAAATCAACCAAGAGTTAAATGATTAAAAAAGGGAGAGAATATCCTCTCCCTTCAATGCTTTATTGTAAGGGTGATAAAGTAAATTCGCTCACTTTTTTATTGAATTCAATTTTATAGTCACGTGGATAGAAATCTATCCTTTGAGCATACATGGGTGATTTCCTTGGGTCCTCGACCTTTGCTAGCTCTAGCTGAATCTTATTAAAGTGGTCATAGACCGGTTTGAAAGCTTCTAAAGTTTTCAAAGCTGCTAATTCATGAGCCGTTTTAGGCAGTTGGAAATCCATGGAAATTTCTTTCAGCCCTAGAGCTTTGAAACGGACGTTAAGAGCTTCCTTAACTGCTTGAGCTCGCGCCTGCCACTGATGAGGAGCCGAAGTGTACTTTTGATGAAGCGCCCGGATATAATCATCTTCTTTAATCCCATCAACATCAGCAGGAGATTTTGGTTGAACTATAAAGTGAAATCCAATTTCGACTGCCATCACCTTGCGAAGCGCAAATTGCACATCAAAGTCTGCCTTTGAAAGGCCTTTATGTTGGAGCAATGAAAATGCAAGCCAGGAAAGCTGGTTTTTAGTCAGTCCTTCAGCTGCTAAAGCAGTTTTTGGCAGCTCAAGCTCTGTAATGGCAAAGGACTCTCCAGCTTTACGCATTTCTTGAAAGTTTTTTCCTTCGGGCAAGGAAAGATCTAGCTCATAGAAGCGAGCGTGCAAGGCTGGTAAGGCTTTCTTACCAATCTTTTCTTTTAAGTTTCCATAGTGATGATGAAAACTTTGAACATCTGCTTCACTCAATTTTTTAATATCAGCTGCGGTCTCAGGAGTGCTTGACTTAGGGGCAGCAGGAGCAAAGAAAAAATTAGATAACTGAGGAATTACAACAGTTTTTACAACCTCTCCACAGCTATTCAGAAGAGCTAAAGTAACTCCTGAAGAAACGTTTAACTGATAGCCAACGCGGCCAACTAAAGTGGTCATTAGAAGAGTTGAAATAGTAATAGATCCCATACTTACAAGGAGCTTCTGTATTGCTGTTTCATCGGTTTTGACGATGCTGTGACCAAACTGTGCAGCAACGCTGTTGATAAGGCCAAATACGAGTCCATTGGTAAGACTTAGCGGACTGACTCGATAAGCTAGAGCCCCTGTAGCAGCATAGAGTGTTGCACTTTGCGCATAGTCTTGAGTCAGGTGACTCACTGTTTGTCCTTGAAGACTTGGTAAATGAAATTCCATGTTTGACCCTCAAATAATAATAAAAATTAGAAATAGGATAACAGGAATAGGAGTAAAAAGACATAAAAAAAGAGCACTCAAAAGAGTGCTCTTTTAAATTAGATGGTAAATCTAATTTTAGATAACAGGGATATCGATTCCTGTTACGGCTTCAAAACCTTTTGCAATTACATAAGAAACAGCTGTTCCAGTTAATCCGAGAACAGTTCGAGGATGGTCTTGAGCAAACTGAGGTGCATAGGCTTCCCAAAGAACTTGAGTCTTCTCTGCAGTTTTAGGAGGAGTAGGCTTTGTTGGAACAGTCTTTGCAGCAAGTCCATCAATTTTAGCGTATCTAGCGTTCAACTTTGTAATGACTTCGACATCTTCGTATTTTGGCTTTGCACCAAAGAAAGATGATTTATCATGCATAGAGTGAGCATAACGTACTTGAAGGTCTGTTAAAGCATCAACAGCAGGCTTGTCTGCAGGCTTTGTGCAAGTGACTAGACCGATTTTAACGATAGCAACGTTAAGAGCAGTTTTAACTTCTTCAGTCATGCCTTTTGTAAACTCAGCGTAGTTTGTAAGAGCATAAGCTAGTTGGAAGACATTCATTGCAGTTGCATCTTCTTTCTTAGCAGGAACTGCAACATGCTTAGCATCTGCGATTCTAGCATCAAGAGCAGTTTTTGCATCTTTATCCATGCCTGTTGTGAAAGCAGCATAGTGAGTGAATGCCCAGTAAACTTGAGTGTCAGACATTTTGTCTACAGCTTCTTTATCCTTTGGCTGCTCCGCTGGAAGTTTAAGCGCTACAACACGCTCTTCAAACTTAGCAACTGCTGCATCTTCAACTGGCTTAGTTGCTGCATTTGCGAAGAAGAATCTGACGACGTGCTCAGGAGCATCAGTCATTTCTTTTTCTGTTTTTGGAGAAACGTAAAGTGCTTGTTTATCAAAACGTGCAACGAAAGCTGGAATAAATGCTGCTGGGATTTGAGCATCTTTTCCGTCTTTTGCAGTTGTCAATTCTTCGAACTTAGCGAAGATATCTTTGATCTCTTCATCAGAAAGTTTTGCAACTTGCTTTTCTGCTGTTTCAGTGCTTCCAAGAGTATCTTTAAGAAGTCCTAGCGCAACTTCACCAACAAAACTGCTGATGCAAAGTTTTAGGATTGTATCTTTTGATAGCTCAAGACCAACGCGCCCTAGAAGAGGAGCAGCAGCTGGGTGAGTAGCAGCAAAGAAAAGTCCTGCTAGTGAAACAGCAGCGATCAAACCTTTGCTAATTGTATTTTCTTCTTGACCTGAGACGTAAAGAAGAGCTTTTTGAACAACAGCAGTTGCTGTACCAACAGCTGCACCAACAATTGCTCCTTGCTGAACTGCTAGAGGAACAAGTACCTTTGAAGCAAGTGCGCCTGCACTCGCACCAACAACTGAATGTGATGCTAGATCAACGAGTTGATCTAAGTAAGAAGGTTGATTACTTTTTGGATTGATTTTTTCCATATCTCATCCCTTAAATTTAAGAAAAAGTTTAAACAATGTGAAGGATTATAAAAGACATGGCAATTAATGTGAATGAAATAAAAAATTTTAATGAGCGGTTGCTAAACCAGGAGGAGATTTATCATTAAATAACTGGATATTAGTCATTAATAATGTGTTTTTTTTTGGATAATAGAATTTGATATTTACGTGAAAAAGAAAAGAAGGGTGCCGAAGCACCCCTTCAAATTATTCAGCTGTAACAGTCAAGACTGCGTAGCCTCGCTCTTGTGTGTAGCCATTTGATTCAAGAAGCAATTTGAAAGCTTCTTGTTGCTCACGGCTTAACTTATTCCAGTGCTCCAAGTTATTGGTGAAATAGTCTAGCCACAGAAAACAATTTTGTTTTTGTTTTGGAATATCTGCTGCCTCAGGAGCTCTAAACTGTGTATAAAGGGTTGGAAGTTCTAAAGCCTCAAACTTCTTGTTAATGGCTGTTTTGAGTGCCATTGGAAGTTGAACAAAGCGGTTTTGTGTCCTAGGAACACCCTCATGCATATAGCTAGATGATGCATGAAGTGCTCTAACACCTTCCTCAGAGATGCTTTCAATATTTTCCATTGTAGGAGAGAGGTAGAAGGTGACGTTAAATTGCTCACTAAAGACTTTGTTGATGGCGATTTGACCATCTATAGAATAAGTAGAAAAATCTTTATACGAGTAGTGGATGTGGCAGAATAACCAAGCTAAACGGTTTGCTGAAAGTTCTTTAACCTCTTCAGCAGTTGGAAGTGTCGCAAACTTGATCGAAGGATACTCATTATAAGATTTCTTATTGAGTCCTTGAATGGTAGCCTCATTTGCAAGGGCTAAGTCTAGCTCATAGAAGCGCATATGGAGAGCTTCGAATAAATCTCTTGAATGCGTTTCTTGTTTATCAAAGTCTTGTGTCATTGTCTGGTAGCAATCAAAGATATAAAATACAGCAAAAGTATCGAGCTCTTTGATTTCTTCAGTTGTAGTTGGATCTTTAGGGAAGATGCTTTCATCTTCAAGTGCATCTAGTTTGTCAATAAATGCGTTAAAGACTTCTGTGCTCATCTCTTTGTAGCGATCAAAGTGCGTACGCATGTAGCGGAGGTTACTTTCACTTAAGCTCTCTAATTCATCGACCGTTTCAGGAAGCTTGGGGCCAGAGCTCATCCAAGTAACAACAAATAAAACGGCTTCGCCGAGAGCATTGAAGCCTCCCAGCATGAGAATAGATCCAGTGTTAACTGCATGACTCATGCGTCCTACAAGAGGCACTCCAATGGCAGTAACAATCAAAGTTGACGCTGCAAGTGATGCAACCGCGACAATAAGCTCTTTTTGCATGCTTGTTTCATCAGATGTGAAGCGTTGCTTTGCAAAAGACACGATAATTGCATTAAAAGTAGAAATGGTTAATGAGACAGGGTTTAGCCTACCTGATAAAATGCAAGAAGCACCATAAGCAACTGAACGCTTAGCAACATCTCCTAAAGATGGCAGGAATCCTTTAGCTGGTGATTCTGAAAAATGATCTTTTAAAGAAGCTCTTTGACTTTCACTAGAAACTCTTTTCATTTTTTATCCCCATGTAAAATTTTGAAAAAGATGTTAAGAGGATATAGGAATGAGGAAAAAAAAGAAATGATTTGTTTTAACAATCAAAAAAGGGCGCATGGGGCGCCCCTAATTATAAAGATTTTTAGGTTAGATGAGAGAC
>Ga0180434_10000192_pt1 | contig 94942 bp, 84 predicted proteins | sample SS_ome_7_FD_132453 | JGI IMG/M metagenome (GOLD analysis project Ga0180434, IMG submission 132453) | Hypersaline lake sediment archaeal communities from the Salton Sea, California, USA - SS_1_D_2 metaG | ecosystem: Environmental > Aquatic > Non-marine Saline and Alkaline > Hypersaline >... | reverse complement strand
TCCGCTGGAACTAGCTGGCTACGAGGTGCACAAGCTACCGATGGCTCAACTCTTCCGCGGACTCGCCCTTCAGTGGCCTGCCTCTGCTTTTCGGGAGGTGTCCCCAACTTGATACGGTCGCGGTGTTCTTGTTGTCAACGAGTACACCATGTTGTATAATTGAAGCAAAGTCCAACGGTTAAGTTTCCTCGATGGAGTGTGAAGGAGCTAGTTATGCTTACTGGTATTCGACAGAAAACGGTTGTAGGGGAAGGCGGCAAGATCGAATTCTTATCCCCTGAGTTGCCCAGCGGTATGCTCGTTGAGGTAATTGTTTTGATAGACCCTGAGGAACAAGATACAACCGAGTACTTGTTGTCAACGGAAGCGAATCGCAATCACCTGCTTCAAGCCCTTCAAGATCTCGATGACCCCTCCTGCTACGTTTACGTGGATCCCGCCGAACTATGAGACGAATCGCTTTTTTACCAGCGGCTTTTGACGACTTTAGCCAGTGGGCCACGGGTAACAAGAAGATACATACCCGGATCGTCAAGCTCATCAAAGACATTGCGCGCGATCCGTTCGGGGGACTTGGCAAACCCGAGCCTTTGAAGCATGACCTTGCAGGACTATGGTCACGACGTATCACGGACGAAAACCGTTTGGTGTACAAGGTCACTGAGGAAGAAATCATCATCGTCTCGTGCAGATTCCACTACTGAAAGATCGGCAAGGGGCATCTCGCGGTCGCCAGTTCCCCTCGCCCCAACCACAGCGGCGGCCTGCAAGCGACGCAGGCGCTCTGGCCGTCGCACCGATCCACGTCGAAACGCGCCTCCTGATTTGACCTATCTGCTTCTTGATATACAATATACGTATGGGGGAAATCGAATTTACCTGGGATGACAAAAAGGCTGGTGAGAATCAAAGGAAGCACGGAGTTTCCTTTGATGAGGCCAAGACCGTTTTCTACGACGAGAATGCCAGGTTACAGTACGACCCCGATCATTCGGAGGACGAAGATCGTTTTCTCCTGCTTGGTACGAGTTACTATTTGCGCATCATCGTCGTTTGCCACTGTTACCGAGAGAGTGATACGCTAATTCGCATCATCTCGGCTCGAAAGGCAACCAGGAATGAGCGCAAGCAATACGAAGAGTTTGTGAAATGAGAGAAGAATACGATTTTTCACAGTCGGTCAAGAACCCCTACGTCGAGCATCTGAAAAAGCCTGTCACCATTCACCTGGAATTGGATGTGATCGAGTACTTTGAGGAAATGTCAAAAGATACTGACATTCCTTATCAAACTCTGATCCATTTATACTTGAAAGACTGTGTGCAATCACACCGCAAACTAACCTTTGCCTGATTGCTCTGAGAAGGCACACCCTCAGGTCGGCACGGGGCGGTCGCGGTCGCAAGCTCCCATCGAACCCGCCACAGCGGCGACCTGCACACGACGCAGACCGCCTCGTCTGTCGGCGCAGGCGCTCTGGCCGTCGAACCGCTCCACATCGAATTGCGCCCCACCACATACTCGTCACCCTGAGCGGAGCCGAAGGATCTCCAGTCTCGACAACGTGAGATTTCTCGGCTGCGCTCGAAATGACGCTCGTCGCCGAGGAGCGTCTCGCGGTCGCAAGCTCCAATCGAACCACTCCACGTCGAAGCGCACCCCATCCATCAGCACCGCCATCATCAATTGGCCACGGCTCCGCAGGTGTGAGGCTGACACACGCCACCTTGCGCCAGGGGACGGGTGTGGTAAGATCGTAACCAGCACGGCGCGCGCCGCCGATAGAGAACAGGTTGAGATTGCGACCAGTGCTCATCAAACGGCGAAGTATCATAATGTAAATTCCATTTTAGCACCAGGAGGGAAGAATGTATCAACAACCGTGGTACCTCATCTTACTTCCCGCGCTGCCGATTTTGTTAACCCATCTGGCGGGCGCTATCGTGGCGGTCATCCTATTGGTACGCCAGGAGCAAAAAAGTACCCCGGCGATCCTGGCCTTGATCGGCTTTGGCGTGCTTTTCATTCTGGACCTGGCCGAGTTTGGCCGAGGGCCGCTGGTCGGATGGGTGGGCCGGCAGGCGGTGCGCCAGTTCCTCGCCATCAACGCCGGCGTGGGTTGCTGCTGTAGCGTCTTTGACGTGGCCGCCACCGTCTGTCTCATCGTTGCCCTGTGGCAGGCCGTATCGGGTGCCACAGCCGGGATACCAGAGGAAATCGAATCGCTCGATTGAAGACCGCCGAGTTCGACTACGAACTGCCACCCGAGCGGATCGCCCAGACTCCCATCGAGCCTCGCGACGCTTCTCGCTTGATGGTGGTGGATCGGCACGCGGGTGAGATCGCCCACTATCATTTCTACGACCTGCCGGATTTTCTCCGACCGGGCGATCTGCTGGTGCACAACGAGAGCCGGGTCATACCGGCCCGGCTCTTTGCCCGCAAGCCAACCGGCGGGAAGGTCGAGATCCTGCTGCTGCACCGGCGGGCCGAGCGGGTCTGGGAGGCACTCGTGGGAGGGAAGCGGGTGCGCATGGGAATGCGCCTGACGTTGCTCGACGGCCCCGCTGGACAACCAACCGGCGCGATGGCCGAGGTGGTGGAAGCGGGCGAGCGCGGGATGCGCGTGTTGGCCTTCGACCGGCCCACGCTGCCGCTGGCGGAGCAGGTGGGCGTCACGCCACTGCCGCCCTATATCCACACCCCGCTGGCCGACGCCGAGCGTTACCAGACCATCTATGCGCGCGCGCCTGGTTCAGCGGCGGCGCCCACGGCCGGCCTCCACTTTACGCCCGCCCTGTTGCGCCGGCTGGAGGAGATGGAGGTGCGCTCTGCCTTTGTCACCCTGCACATTGGCCTGGATACCTTCCGCCCGGTGCACGAGGAGCACATCCAGGATCACTCCATGCACACTGAATACTGCTCGCTGACGTCAGAGACAGCCGAGCAGATCAACCAGGCCAAACACGAGGGACGGCGCGTGGTAGCGGTGGGGACGACGAGCGTGCGAGTGCTGGAGAGCGCAGCGACTCAATCACCAACCGTCCATCGTCCATCGTCCATCGTCCAACCTTTCGAGGGAGCCACCGATCTGTTCATCTACCCCGGCTACGAGTTCCGCACCGTGGACGTGCTGCTCACCAATTTTCACCTGCCGCGCTCGACGCTCCTGATGCTGGTGGCCGCTTTTGCCGATAAGGAGCTGTTGGATCGCGCCTATGCCGAGGCGATCCGGGAGCGTTACCGCTTCTACAGTTTCGGCGACGCGATGCTGATCCTCTAAATTGAGGTTAGCGATGACTTGACCATTCGGTCAATCCGAGTACAATTTGCCTTGACGTCCATTGCCGGTGCAAGCGCGGTTCAACATCAAGAGGGTTCTATGTCTCTGCACTTTGCTTTCCTGGTGCTCAAGGAACACCCTTACGGGCGGGAGATGCTGCGCATTCTGCTGAAGCAAGGTTTCCGTCCCGGCCTGATCATCGAAGAAACCTCCCCTGTGGCAGATGAGGAGCGGCAAAAGTTCCTCACCCGCATCGCCGGACAGCCCATGCCGCCGACCATCACCGACCTCGTCGCCGGGCTGGACATTCCCTGCCGCGAGGTGAGCAACCACAACGACATCGCCTGTCGAGAGATGCTGGAAGCCTTCGATCCGGAGGTGGTGGTGCTGGGCGGTACCCGCATCATCCGCCCGGCCATTATAGCGATCCCGCGCCGGGGCATGGTCAACGCCCACCCCGGGCTCTTGCCGTGGCTGCGCGGCTCTTCGTCGGTGGGATGGGCGCTCTACAAGAACATGCCGATCGGCTCCACGGTCCATTTCATCGAGGAGGAGATTGACACCGGGCCGATCATCCTGTGGCGGCAACTGCCGGTCCGCCGAGGAGAGACCTACGAGCAGATCGTGCGTCGGATACTCACCCTTTCCGGTGAGCTGATGGCCGAGGCGCTGGCGCTACTTGAGGTGGGAGACGTGGTAAAAATTCCTCAGGACAAGGTCATCGGGGAGACTCTGCGTGTGATCCCGCCCGAGCTTTTGGAAAAGGCCAAGGCTCGGTTGACCGAGGGCCACTACAGCCACTTTGAGGATTAGGTGATTTTCAGGTGCACCTGCTTTGAGGAAAATATGAGCGATATGACTTTTGAACCAGGGGCTGCCTTTGCCCGGCGGCTGGATGCAGAGGATAAATTGGCTTCCTTCCGAGATAGTTTCGTCATCGCCGATCCTGACCTGATCTATGTGGACGGCAACTCCCTGGGTCGGCTGCCCCGCCAGACGGTGGAGCGCGTGCAGACGGTGGTAGAGGAAGAGTGGGGGTGCGACCTCATCCGGGGCTGGAATACGGGTTGGTTCGAGGCGCCCACCCGCGTGGGAGAAAAGATCGCGCGGCTGGTGGGCGCGGGACCGGGCCAGGTCGTGGTCAGCGACTCCACCTCGGTCAATCTCTTCAAGTTGGTGATGGCCGCGCTGGCGATGCGACCGGAGCGCGACCGCATCGTCAGCGACGTGATGAACTTTCCCTCCGATCTCTACATCCTCCAGGGGTGCATTCGCCTGCTGGGCGACCGCCATCATCTGCACCTGGTTCCCTCGGCGGACGACATCACCGTGGATCGGCAGACGCTCTTTGACGCGATTGACGAGCGGACGGCGCTCGTCACGCTCTCCCACGTCACCTTCAAGAGCGGCTTTCTCTACGACGCAGCGGCGGTGACGGAGCGGGCCCACCAGATGGGGGCGCTGGTTCTGTGGGACCTGAGCCACTCTGTCGGAGCGGTTCCGATGGAGCTGGATGCCTGGAACGTGGACCTGGCGGTGGGATGCACGTACAAGTATCTCAACGGCGGTCCTGGCTCCCCGGCCTTTTTGTACGCGCGGCGCGACTTGCAGGAGGAGGCGCTATCTCCTGTCTGGGGTTGGTTCGGACAGCGCTCGCCCTTCGCCTTCGACCTGGAGTACGAGCCGACGGAGGGGGCGACCCGTTTCCTGGTGGGCACGCCGCCCACGATCTCGCTATTGGCGATGGAGCCGGCCATCGATCTCGTGCTGGAGGCGGGACTGGACCGCATCCGCCGCAAGTCGATCCGGCTGACTTCTTACCTGGTCTACCTGGCGGACGCCATGCTTTCGGCGTTGGGCTTTACGCTAGGTTCGCCCCGAGATCCGGCCCGGCGTGGTTCTCACATCAGCGTGCGCCATCCAGAAGGATACCGGATCAACCGGGCGTTGATCGAGGAGATGGCCGTCATCCCCGACTTTCGCGAGCCGGACAACATCCGCCTGGGCCTGTCGCCACTCTATACGACCTTCACCGAGGTATGGGAGGCGGTGGATCGCCTCCGGCGGGTGGTGGAGGAAGAGCGGTACCTGAAATATTCATTGGAAAGACTGGCAGTGACCTAGCTCAATCTTCCTCGACAATCTCATAATCGTAAGTGATCTCGGCTTTGCCGCGCACTGTCGCGGCGACAGAGCAATACTTTTCCTCTGAAATTCGGATCGCGTCGTTCACCGCTTTATCGCGCAGCTCTCTGCCCCGCAGCACGTAGTGGAGATGGATCTTGCGGTAGGTCCAGGGTGGATGTGGATCCTGCTCGCCGGTGACGGTGATCTCCAATCCGGTCAACTGCTGGCGTTTCTTTTGGAGAATTTCGACCACGTCGTAGGCGGTGCATCCCCCCAATCCCACCAACAATAATTGGGAAGGACTCATCCCCGTACCGTTCTCCTCGTCCTGCGAGGACATCACGACGGAGTGCTTGCTCTCGTCAGTGCCGACGAACTGTTTCTTATTGAGCCATGTAATCTGCACGGTTTTAGCCACTAATCTGTTTCCTCCATCAATGTTTTTAACTGTCGTGCCGTGCCAACCGCCTGCCCCTGCCAGTGGTTGTTCATATAAACGAGCGTCAACGGCGATTCCTCATCCAGTTGACGGATCTTTGGTATCCATTCCGTCAATTCTTCGTCGATGTAGGTGTAGTCGTATCGCTCCCAGGCCTCGTCGTGCTGCCACCATTTCTCGCGGTTTCTGCCGTGAAAACGCACGTAGGCGACGGGACCGGTCGCGACCGCCACCGGCGGCACCAGGTTCTTGAAGCTCGGCTGATCCACGCAGCAGAAGCCGAAATTGAGTTCGCGCAGCTCATCAAAGGTGCGCTCGGTGATCCATTCGCGAGAGCGGAACTCGACCACGACGGGCAGGTCGCCGAACCCCTCGCGCACGCGCTCGAGATAGGCGCGGTTCGTCTTGTTCGCGTGGAAGGAGTAGGGAAACTGGGCCAGCACGCAGGCGAACTTTTCCGCGTCGATCAGTGGAGCCAGTCCCGCCACGAACTGCTCCATCTGCGGCTCTGGCTCCTTCCGCTCGTGGGTGATGCCCTTGTAGGCCTTGACGGTGAAGAGGAACCCTTCGGGGACCTTGTCCGCCATGCGGCCCAACGTGCGGGCGTCGGGGATGCGGTAGTAGCTAAAGTTCAGCTCGCAGGTGGGGAATTCGCCGCCGTAAAAGGTGAGCCATTCCTGCCTGGGCAACCCCTCGGGGTACACCGGCCCGACCCAATCGTTGTAACTGAAACCACTGGTGCCGATCAGAACCGTCATTTTTCCCTCCCTTGGCTGTTGCCATCCCACGCAAGGTTGGCTAACCAGCCACCAGACCAACCCCGACCCAGATAAACCGCACCCCGGTATAGACGAGAAACAGGCCACACGCCAGCAAAAGCGCCTGGTAGGTGCCGTCGGTAAACCAACGCCGCCCCGAAACCACGAGCAACGCCGTCAACGCATTCCAGGCATAATCGGCCAGGATGTGGCCCACGTAAAAGAGCGTCAGCGCGATCAGCCCTTGCTGTTGCGCCATCAACACATACCCGCCGCCCACGCCGATCCACCAGAGATACCAAAAAGGGTTGCCCACCGTCGCCGCAATTCCCAGTCCGATCAGGTTGCCTCCCTCCGCCGCCTGGGGACCCTCGTCAACCCGGGGCAGCTTCGACCGGCGCCGCGCCGCCTTCCAGGCCATTATCCCGCTCATCCGCAGCAGGAACAGCCCGCCCAGGACGCCGATCGCTGCCGCCAGGATGGGACGATCCAACACGTGGCCCATGCCCAACGCCAGCGCGCCTACCATGAGCAGTTCCATCAACACGTGACCGGTAGAGATCAGCGGCCCCGCGCGAAAGCCCCGCCGCGCGCCCTCGGTGACAACCGCCATACTGAGCGGCCCCGGGCTCATCGTGGCGGCGAGCGCCACGCCAAACGACCACATAAACAGGCTGAGATAACTCATAGGGAACTCAATTTTGACGGTACGTGTCGCTCAGTCATAATCCCCCTCGCCGCCGATGATCACGGCGCGCGTGCGCCCGGCTGTCTCGGGCGGACCGATGACGCCCATGTCCTCCAGCATCTGCATCAACCGCGCCGCGCGCGGATGGCCGATGTGCAGCTTGCGCTGGAGAAGCGAGGCCGAAGCCTCGCCCTCTTCTTGCACCAGATCGATGGCCTCTTGCAACAACTCTGCGTCCTCGTCCTCCTCTCCAGCATCCTCTTCGATGGCGTCGTATCCCTCGGGCGGCGCGACCCGCTCCCAGGGCGCCCTCTCCTCGACTGGAGCTACCTGCTTGCTCCAGAACTCGACCACGCGGTCCACTTCCTCCTCTGAGACGAAGCAGCCCTGCACGCGCACCGGGTGGCTCGCGTCGGCCGCCACGTAGAGCATGTCGCCAGCGCCCAGGAGTGTCTCGGCGCCCGGCGTGTCCAGGATCACGCGCGAATCCATCTGGCCGGCGGTGGCGAAGGAGATGCGGGCCGGAAAGTTCGCCTTGATCAGCCCCGTGACCACGTCCGTGCTGGGCCGTTGGGTGGCCACGATCAGGTGGATGCCGGTGGCGCGGCCCATCTGAGCGATGCGGCAGAGCAGCCGTTCGACCGCGTCGGGGGCCAGCATCATCAGATCGGCCAACTCATCGATCAGCACGACGAGGCGAGGCAGGGTCGGTTCGTTTTTCTTGGTCATCTCGTTGTTATAGTCGTCGAGGTGGCGGGCCGAAGCATCGGCAAAGCGCCGGTAGCGGTCGTCCATCTCCAGCGCCACCCAGCGCAGCACCTTGACCACGCGCTCCAGGTCCACCTCCACGTTCCCGTAGAGGTGGGGCAGCCCGTTGAAGCGCACCAACTCCACCATCTTGGGATCGATCATGACCAGCCGCAGTTGTTCGGGCGTGTTGGTGAAAATCAGGCATGTGGTGATCGCTTTGATGCAGATCGACTTACCGGATCCGGTCGTGCCGGCGATCAACAGGTGCGGCATTCTGGCGAGGTCGGCTGCGACCGGATCGCCGGCGACGTTGTGGCCCAGGGCGAAAGCGAGCGGCGAATTGAGCTTGCGAAACGTTTCCGACTCCATCACCTCGCGGAGACCCACGAGCTGGATCGTGCTGTTGGGCACCTCGATGCCGATGTAAGGACGGCCAGGCACAGGCGCCTCAATGCGCAGACGAGGGGTGGCCAGCGCCAGCGCCAGGTCATCCGTCCGACTGGTGATCTGGCTCACGCGTACTTTGCGGCCGCCCTCTGGGGAGCTATCCAAAAAGCCCGGCTCGATGCCGAACTGAGTGACTGCCGGGCCGACGCGCACCTCAACGACCTCCACCGGGAGACCGAACTGGGCCAACGTCTTTTTGATCGTGTATGATTTCTGGCGGATCTCTGTGTCGCTCAGGGCTGGCCCCTCGGTGTCGTTCAGCAGGCTGAGCGGCGGACGGGTAAGTGTACCCGGCGGCGCTGCCCGGTGGAAATCGGCGACCTCGCGGGGACTTGGGACCGAATGCGCGCCGCTACGGGCAGGTGGCGGGGTAGCGGCCGCCGGTTCTGTGCGAGCTTTGATCGGGATCGACGGAGTGCGCTTTCTCTCGCTTGGCGAGGTGTGTTCGCGGTCGATCTGTTCACGAGGCAGTGGAGCCGCCCGGGGCGGAGTGGACGCGGGTTTCTGGATGGGCTTGGGACGCGCTGGGGGAAGATCAGATCTGGCGGCAGGCTCGGCGGAGCGGCGCTCGGCACGATCGGCAAAGGCCTCCAATACCGAACCCGCGAGCCGTTTGACGTCGGCGGAGGTCATGTCAAATGTCAGGCCCAGACCGAGCGCCAGAAAGATCAGCAACGCGACCAAGGTCGCCGGCCCACCCACATATTCCAAAAGGAGCTTGGAAATCGCCCACCCGACCAGCCCCCCGCTGGGCGAAAACACGGCCGTCCGGCCGAATTCCACGAGTCCCCACAGGTCATCCTTGCCGACAATGAAATGCGTCAATGCCAGCAAACTGAAAAAGACCAGTTCCGCGCCGACGAAGGGACGCCAGCGCCACGTTGTCGAACGGTCCAATTGGTGCTGTAACCACAACAGCCCGGCCAGCACGATGGCCAGCGCCAGCAGAAAAGCTCCCCAACCCAACCAGTATCGCAGCCGCTCGACCCATGTATTGGTCCAGATACCCGTCGTCACCTGGAACACGGCCAGCAGCGTGATCGCCCCCATCGCGATGACGAGCAGCGCCAGGATCTGCTGCAACAATGGGTTGGTCAGGACGGCCACCCAGTCTCTTTTTTCGTTATCCTTGGTCATTTTCCCGCCCCCCGTATGTATCCAGCAATGTGCGCTGTCAAAAATTCGGCAGCTTACTCCCTCTCTTTTTTATCTGTTCCAATCTCAATCCAATTCTACGGCGCTCGCTGTCTACGTTGAGGATCTGCACGGTCACGCGATCTCCTTTGTGGACCACGTCGTTGGGATGGGAAGAGTTTTCCTCGGTCAATTCCGAGACGTGGATCAGTCCCTCTAATCCCTCTTCGACCTCTACAAAGGCGCCGAATTTCACGATGTGAGTGACCACACCTTCCACGATCTGACCGGCCTGGTAGAGATCCTGGACCGATTGCCAGGGATCGGGCTGCAGACGTTTGATGCTCAATCCCACCCGTTCGCGTCTGCGATCCACGTTGAGGACGTACACCTCCACGGATTTGTCGGGAGTGAGGACATCGCTGGGATGCTCCACCCGGCCCCACGAAAGCTCCGAGATGTGTACCAGCCCTTCAAATCCGCCCAGATCCACGAACGCGCCGAAGGAACAGAGATTGGTCACGCGGCCCTGGCATATGTCGCCAGGGCAGAGCCGGTTCAATAATTCATTGCGTTGGTCTTCGTCGATGTGGGTGGCCCGCTCTGAAAGGATGAGTTTCTTGTTTTCGAGATCCATCTCGATGATCTTGAGATGCAGCCTGGTTCCAACGAAACGCTGCAAGTCTGCGCGTCGTTCGTCTTCATCAACAGAGGACGATAGACTCGACAGGTGAGAGGCGGGCACAAAACCCTGTAGATCCTTCCACTCGACCAGTACCCCCCCGCGATTGCATCCCACGACGGGCAACTCCAGCACATCCCTCTGCTCCATCAACTCGCGCGCTTGGCGCCAGCGATCTTGGCCGTCCGCCGCTTCTTCCTGCGTTTCAGGCTCACTGAGAATCTGTTCATCCCACAGGTTCACACGAGCGGCGGGAGGAACTGCTTTTCCGTTTTCTCCGTCGCGCAACAACGCTTCCCAATATCCCTCATCTAGCGGCGCGTTGGGCGGGATCCATTCCCCCTGGTGATTCATCCTTCTTCGCCTCCTGGCATGTGCTGATTATATGTGAGGTCCTGACATCTTGTCAAATATTGGCGTTTTCGTGGTTGTTTAACTCCTCCTTTTCCATCTCTGCTAACATCTGGGCCGTCGCCTCGATGGCGACGCGCTGCTTGCGGTACAGGTCCGATTCGCTCATCGCCAGTCGTTGCGCGACCTCGCGCACCTTGTGCCCCTGAAGGAACTTGAGCTCGAGGATGTTGTACAGTAGCCAGGCCGGTGCTGTCATCTCGCGCTCTCCATCGGGGCGAAGGCGTTCGATGGCTTGCCGGAGCACGGCTCGCAGCCCCATCATCGCGCTGCCCTCCTGCTCCTGCGTCGCGCGCTCGACCACGCGCAAAGCGATCAGCGGGCTAGTTGTTAATTTGGACCCTCCCCAGTAATGTTTGAGCGCGTCCCTGACCCATTGTCGAAACTCGGCTGACTCGACGGGACTGCCCCCGCTGAACCCAGATAGCGCCTGTTCCCCAACGTAATGGACCATCCCCCGGCGGCGCTGGATGTCCTCGATCTCGGGCATGATGCGCTCCAGCGCGCCAAAGATGCTCTGCTGAAGTTGACGATCTTCCAGCGCCGCTGCCGCCTGGGCGAGCAAGGTCTCGACTCCCTTTTGTTCTTCCTGGCTCAGGTGTGGCTCGGGCGATCGGGCCGCCACGCCCACCACGCCGATGATGTTTTTTCCTTGCGCCTCTCCCGCGCTGGAGGAAGGAGTGAACAAGGGGGCAAGCCAGTAGCCGTTCCACACGAATAGATCGCCATACCGCTCGATCCTGGGCTCTTCGGATGGCGGTGCTTTGGTATTCTCTTCGACCTGCTGCGCAGAAGCTCGCCACGCTTCCAGCGGCAGGTTCCTGGCTGTGCCTGGCTCCAGCGGTCCGCACATGACCTCCAGACGCGGCGCGGCGCCATCTACGACCGCCACAAAGCCCGTCTCGACCCGCAATAGATCGCACAGCGCGGCGAGCACGTTTTCCAGGAATTGATGCAGGTCGGTGGTCGTGAGCAGCCGGCTGGACAATTGCTGAATCCACTCGATCTCTTCCTGATCCTGGTGATGGAGCGCGCGGTCAATCAATGGTTTGGCCAGCTCTATGCCGAGTTGTAGCAATAAAATGATTCCCACCACGCCAAAGAGCATGAGGCGGCGACTCGGAAGACCAAACCAGTTTTCTGCCTGCGAGGTGGCGACGATGACCACGATCACCAGCGTGGCGACGAGAGGCCCGCGCAGCAAAAAGTGTACCAGTCGATGTTTCACCACCCGGTCGGGGGTGAGCGTGCCAAAGGAGGTCGCGCTGTAGGCCAACAGGATCAGCATCAGCCCAACGCCCACGTTTCCCAGCACCAACGTCAGCCAGAGAAGGGCGCTCGGCGCGTGAGCGTACCAGCCGGTGAGGAGCAGGTAAGGAAAAACCCCCGCCGCTGGCGCTGCAAAAGTAGCCGCCAGGTATGTCATTCGGCGCCGCGAGGTGGACGTGAGGCAGCGACGACGCGCTCGCAGGACGTTGACCGCTCCCCAGCTCACAGCGGCGAGAAAGTAAAGGATAAAGACCGGGAAAAGCGGTCCGGGCAGCAGGTGAGCAGCGCGGTGCGTCAGCACGCCTCCATACACAATGAGATCGCTAAAGGCCACGCCGAGCAGCAAAAGCGCGCTGAGCAGGTAACTGGCGCGCACGGCCATGTCGCGCAGTTTACTTCGCGCCCCGGTGCTGACCAGCAGCGCGTTCGAAAAGTTCAGGTAAGCGGCCGGGGTGAACGCGATGCCGATCCATTGAATCTGCAACCAGGGTCTGGCCTTGTCGATGTCCTGGGCACCAAACAGAGCCAGGTCCACAAAGTAGGCGACCAACACGCACGCCAGAAGGGAGGAAAACGAGCGGGCGATGTTATTGTGGGGATTGTAGATGACCAGATAAAGTAGAAGGGCGAAGGAGAAAATGACAATGCCCGAAGCGAGTACAACGTTGATCAGTTCAAACAACCCCTGAAAGTCGAACCCCGATAAGAATGTCATCAACCTAGCTACAATCCAGTACTCATACCAATACGGTCAAGCGTCACCGCTTGCGTGGTCTCGATACAGTCTTTTTGCGATGCTTCAGATCTACTCGACCGACGCTCGCCTACCTGAACCAATACCCACGAGAACCAGTAAGGAATCTCATCGCAGCGATCCGCTAAAGAACAATGCGATGTCCTGGCTGGGCCAATAGCGATCGCTATAGCCAGAAAACGTCAATCCGCGCGCGCGGCAGAACCGGGTAGCCGGATAGTTCTTGGTCTGCACCGCGAGCACGATCCTTGCCAGGCCGTGCTCGCGCCCCCATTGAGCGGCTGCCCGCACCAGCGTCGTCCCTATGCCGCGCCTCCGATGGGGTCGGTCCACGACCAGATCGCCCATCCAGGCGAGCTTGTGCTCGGGCTGGGCGGTCAGCGCCACGTACCCGTAGATGTGCTCCTCTTCCTCTGCCACCAGAAAGACATCGCGTCGCCACCATCCTGCCAGCAGATCCTCGCCCTGATAGGGATAGGCAACCCGCACCTCGCGAGGTAGGCGCACGATTCGGAAGGCGACAGTCATGGCGTTGTTTTCTTCCCGCGTCTCCATTTGCCAGACGCGGTCGGTCGTGTAGGAGTGTTCCAATGCTCCACACACTTCCAGATCTTGAGGCTTGGCCGGGCGTACCCGCATTCACGTTCTCCTCGACAATACAGACTACTTGCGTCTTGTAACCATTCTACCATCAGGCCGCGATTGAGGCAAACGAGCCATCAATTTGTTCTTCCACCAGCCATGTCCTCACCAGTATCTCGATCTCTTCCGACGCCGTCTCGGTGACGTCGAACCAGTGGATGTGGGGATCTTTGAGGCTGAACCAATTATACTGGCGGCGAATAAAGCTGCGCGTGACCCGCTTGATCTCTGTCACGACCTGTTCCTGCGTCGTCTCTCCCTCAAAGTAATGCTTGAACTGCGCATATCCCACCCCCGACATCGCCGGCAACTCCCACCCGTAACCCGCTTCCAGCAATCGGCGCACCTCCTCCTCCAGCCCTGCTTCCATCATCGCCTCCAGCCGCCGGTCGGCGCGCTCGTAGAGGGCCGCCCGCTCCATCGTCAGGCCGATCTGGAGGATGCGGTAGGGAGGCGGCTTTTTCTTCTGTTGCTCGGAGATAGGCCGTCCGGTGCTCAAACAGACTTCTAGCGCGCGGACGACCCGGCGAACGTTGTGAGGGTGGATGCGCTGCGCGGCGTCGGGATCCAGCCGGGCCAGCCAGGCGTGGAGCGCGTCGGCCCCATCGCGCTCGGCCTGGGCCTCCAGCTCGGCTCGCAGTTCGGGATTGGGCGGCAGGCGGGGAATGCGCCAGCCCTCCACGATGGCCCGCACGTACTGGCCGGTTCCCCCTACCAGCAAGGGCAGTTTTCCCCGGGCCCGGATCGCTTCGATGGCCGCGTAAGCCTGCGCTTGATACTCGGCCAGCCCGACCGTCTCGTCGGGTTCGGCGACGTCGATCAGGTGATGGGGAACACGGGCGCGCTCTTCTGGCGTGGGCTTGGCCGTGCCCACGTCCATGCCCCGGTAGAACAGGCGTGAATCGGCGGAGACGATCTCGCCCCCAAGTCTCTCGGCCAGGTGGAGCGAGAGCGCCGTCTTGCCCACCGCCGTCGGCCCCACGATGATCAACAAAGGATCGTGAAGCGCCTTCTGACCCTCCTTGCTCCTGCTGCCTGCTTCTTGCTTGCTACCAGATGCTTTCATACACCTCGACCCGCAACAAGCGGCCCGTCCGGTCCATTTCGACAGCCACCAGCCCCACGCGCCAGTCCACGTCGTGTACGTTCAGGTCGTGCTCGGCCAGGTACGTGCTCGCCACGTCGATCATGCGCTGCTGCTTGGCCGGTGTCAGCGATTCCTCCGGCGTGCCAAACACCCGCCCGCGCCGCGTGCGCACCTCGAAGAAGGTCCACACCTCGCCCCGCCGGGCCACGACGTCCACCTCGCCGATCTGGCAGTGCCAGTTGCGCGTCACGATCTCGTAGCCGCGCTGGGCCAGCTTGCGGGAGGCCAGTTTCTCTCCCTGCCGGCCCAGTTTTACTCGCCGATCGCCCATCTGCGCGCCTACTCCTCGCTGCTGGCATAGTAAGCGCAGTCGTCGCGCAGGATGCACCGCTCGTGCTCCGGGTTGCGGGCGTGACAGACGGCTCGCCCGTGGGCGATCAGGTTGAGGTGGAAAGCGTAATAGATCTCCTCAGGAACGATCTCCTCCAGCAGCTCGTGGGCCTTCTCCCGGCTGGTTTTTTCTGGGATGAGGCCGAGTCGCCGGGTGACACGGTGAACGTGCGTGTCCACCGGAAAAGCCGGTTTGCCCAGGGCAAAGAGCAGCACGATGGCCGCCGTCTTGGGGCCGACGCCGGGCATATCCAGCAACCACGCCCGCGCCTCCTCCAGCTCCATCTCACCGAGAAAATCGAGTTCTATCTCCCCTCTCTCTTCGGTGATGCGGCGGAGCGCCTGCTGGATGCGCGGCGCCTTCGTAGGCCCCAGCCCCGCCGGGCGGATCGCCTCGATCAGTTCCTCCTCCGGCGCGTCGCGGACTTTTTCCCAGGCGGGAAACCGCTCTCGCAGCCGCCCAAAGGCGCGGTCCCGGTTGACGTCGTTCGTGTTCTGCGAGAGGATGGTATTGACGAGGCTGGCGACGGGGTCGCTGGGATGCCAGGGGTGATCGCCATATTCGGCAAGGAGCAGGTCGTGAATGTGAATGGCCTTGGTATTATCCTGTTTCATCATTGTGTGATGCATTATAACACAGTGCGCCAATTGAAGAAACTGCCGAGCTAAATCGCTTCGCATCGCTCCCGTCAGGTAGACCATGGATCTTTACCCGAAATTTTCAGATGCGCTTGCCCTAGACCCTGACACACAGATCCTTTTCTCTCTCGCCATAATGTGCTACAATGGTGCCTGAGGAGAGAGCCGAGATGGTCGACGATATCGCAAGACAACTCAAACAAACCAGGCTGTTTACTGAACTCAAGAGAAACGACCTCAATGCGGTCGCCAGACTGGTGGAGCGGAAACACTATCCAGCCGGAAGCGTCGTCTGTCAACAGGGAGAAATTGGCCGCACCGCCTACTTTGTCGAAAGCGGTCTGCTGCGCGTGTTGCACATCAACCCGGAGGGCATTGAGCGAGAGGTCGGCCAGTTGGGACCGGGAGATTATTTCGGCGAGACCTCGCTCCTGGTGGGAGAGCCGCGCGACGCCACCGTCGAAGTGGCGCCAGAGACCGTCCTGGTCGCTGAGGAAGCCGTCCTGCTCAGCCTGCACAAAGAGGATTTTGACTCCCTGATCGAGGAGCGGCCCTCGATACTCGACGCGCTGCAGATGCGCCCCGACGTGGAGAAAAAACGATACGCCCCCCGCTTCAAGTGGCAGGAGCCGAGCGAGGTGGTGATCGTTCACACGCACAAACACCCGGCGGTGTTGATCATCCACTTACTCTTTCCCCTCTTTGTACTGCTGTTGGATGTGATCGGCTGCGGCTATTGGTATTTGCAAACCGGGGCCGCCGTGGCGCTGATCGCAGGGGGGCTGTTGGCGTTGCTCCCGGTGGGATTCTCGGTCTATTTGATCCTGGATCACGAAAACGACGACTATATTGTGACAAACAAGCGCGTGGTACACGAGGAACGTGAATTCCTCATCCGCGAACGGCGCGCCGAAGCTCCTTTGCGCGCCATTCAGAACATTCAGCAGATCCAGGAGGGATTGTGGGCGCAGCTATTCGACCTCGGCGATCTGATTATCGAGACCGCCGGAGAACGCGGTGTGGTGGTCTTTCGTCAGATCCCGAACCTGGCAGATGTTCAAGAGGCTATCTTTGAGCAGATGCGCCGCGTGCAGGCCATGGCCCGAGCCGAGGAACGCGCCGCCGTCCGCGATGTACTGCGACGCCAATTCGACCTCTCGGCTCCTGAAAAGCCTGCTCCCGAGCCGGAGACGCCCTCTCCCCAAAGGGATTCCACGTCAGATTTTGAGCAATTGCTCGCGCCTTTGCGCTTTTTGCGTTACTTCTGGCCTCCCCTGCGCCAAGAAGAGGGCGATACTATCATCTGGCGCAAGCACTGGATCGCCCTGATCAAGCCGATATCGCTTCCTACGGCGTTTATACTTGCCGTCACACTTGCTGCCATCTGGCTGGTCTCTCGTACTCCGGGAAACCTGATGCCCACCTTGATCGCCTACGGAACGGTGATCGCTTTTCTGTTCCCCTGGTGGCTGTGGGCCTTTGACGATTGGAAAAACGACATCTACCAGGTGACCAAATCACGCATCATTGACATCGAGCAACTGCCCTTCTCTCTGCGGGAGGAACGCCGCGAGGCCAGCCTGGGCGCGATCCAGAATATCAACCTGGTGATCCCTGGCTTCCTGGGCAGATTGTTGAACTATGGTTCGGTGACCATCGAAACGGCCGGCGTCCAGCCGTTCACCTTTGATCAGGTCCACAACCCTCGGGGCGTCCAGGCCGACATCTTTCGTCGGGTGGAGGCTTTCCAACGACGATTGCGCCAGCAAGAAGCCGAGCGTCGCCAGGACGAACTACTCGATTGGTTCGCCGCTTACGACAAGATGCGCCGTTCGGCAGCCTCTGCAACTCAGTCGCCACCATTGGATCAGCAGGAGTTTTGAACCATGTCTCTACGACCGATTGTGCTTTCGGATGATCCACTCTTACGCGAGACATCGCGCCGCGTGCGGCGCGTCAGCCCAGATCTGCAGGAACTCGTTGACGATATGATCGAGACGATGCGCGCGGGCAACGGCATCGGCCTGGCCGCCGTGCAGGTCGGCGTGCCAGAGCGCGTCATCGTCGTCCAGGCGCTCAAAGAGCCGGAGGAGGAGGACGCGGAAGAGGGAGAAGAAGAGCTTCGCCTCGGCGAACTCTACGTGGTTATCAACCCCGAACTGGCGCGCACCTCCCGCGAGACGGAGGAGGGGATCGAGGGTTGTCTCTCCGTCCCCGGATGGGTGGGGATGGTCTCGCGTCACTGTAGCGTCACCGTCAAGGGCATGGATCTGGAGGGAAAAGACGTGCGCATCAAGGCGGATGGGTTTCTGGCTCGTGTCTTTCAGCACGAGATCGATCACTGTCACGGCGTTCTCTTTATCGACCACATCGATGACCCGGAGAAAATTTGGCCTGTGGAGGAGGGGGAGGAAGAGGCAACAGAGGCGGCAGCTCATCTTCGTCAAGCTTCCCCTGAATGATGGATGGAGGAGGCGCGTATGGAATCCGAGAATCAGATCGAAAGTAAAGAGGAGATGGCGCTTGTGGTGGATCTCAACCGGGCCACGGCGGAGGAACTGCAAGCTATTTCTGGAATCGGGCCGACCCTGGCCGAGCGCATCATCACGTACCGCGAGACGGTTCACCCGTTCGAGGAGCCGGTCGAGATCACCGCCGTGCCCGGCATCAGCGAAAAGACGTACCGCGCTATCGCCGATCACCTGACGGCCGCGCCAGCCGAGCCGCTTTCTGTCTCAGAAGAGCCCTCCGAAGAGGAGAGCGCCCTCGAAATCGAAGTGGAACCCCCAAAGACCACAGAGGTCATGGCCCTTCTCCCGGCAGAACTCTCACCTGAGGAGGAAGCCGCGTCTGGAGCCGAGGAGGAACCATCGGAGGCGGTCTCTCCGCCGGAAGAGCTTGCCCAGGAGAAGCGCGTTCCCGAACTCGAGACAGAAGCGCCAGAGATCCCACCGCCCCAGGTCGCGCCTGTGCCCGCGCCTTCGGCTCCCCGGCGGGGCGGGCTGGGCTGGCTCTGGTCGGCGCTGCTGGGGGGATTTCTGGGGATGCTCTTCACGCTCCTGGTCCTTTCCGGCATCAACGGCTCCCTCGACGTCAGTCACAGTCCGGCCGTCCTCCAGGTGAAGGATCAGATCAATGGCCTGGCGTCAGAGATGGACTCGTTGCGGGGAGAGATTGGCGGTCTGCGGCAGCGACTCGACGAGCTGGGAGGGCTGACGGCCCGGATGGAGCAGGCCGAGTCGGCGGTGGACGACCTGCGCGGAGAGATGGCGACCCTCGAAGAGCAGGCCAGCGCGCTGGAGGACGAGATGGCGACCATCTCGGAGGATCTGGCGGCGATAGAGGGCCAGACGCAACAGATGGGGACGTTTTTCCAGCGGCTCCAGGCGTTACTGAGCGAGCTTTTCGGCGAGGTGGAGGGGACGGGGACGGCGACGCCAACCCCGACCCCCAGCCAGTGAGGAGGTAAAACGAAATGACAGTACAACAGCCAACCCCGTCGGGCAATTTTTTCGTGCGCGTTGTTGTGGGCCTTTTCCGCCTGCTGCTCATTCTGATCCTGGGGCTTTTGCTGGGTGCAGCGCTCTACTTTGGCGTGATCTGGGCCTATCGGAACCTGGTGCTGCCGGTGCAGGCAAATATCGCGCGCGTCGCCGTGCTGGAATATCGGATGGACCGGGAGCAGGAGCGATGGCAGGAGGAGAACCTCGCCCTCCAGGAGCGTATCACGACGCTGGAGACCAAGATCGCCCAGTTGCGCGAGGAGACGGACGTTCAAGACCAGGATCAAAAGGCGCTCGAGGAACGCGACCAAAAATTGGCGGAGCAGATCGCCCAGGTCGAGAGCGATCTGAAGGCTCAACAGCAGGGCATGGAGGAAGCGCGCTCCGAGCTGGAGGGTGCCATCGCCGAGCTGAGCCAGCAGACCGAGGACACCCAGGTACAGCTCCAGAACTATTTGGACGAAACCGAGGGCCAGGTAGCGGGCGTCTATGGCCGGCTGGATGACCTGGAGGGCCGGTTGATGCTCTTCCAGACGGCGCAGGACCTGCTGCACGTGCGGCTCCTGCTGCTGGAGGAGAACCCCCGGATGGCGCGCGAGGCGGTGGAACTGGCGGTCTCTCACCTGGAGCAGGCCATCGCGCTGATGCCGGCGCAGGCCGAGACGCTGGACGATCTGCGAGAGCGCATGCAGGCGCTGGACGCGCTCATCGCCGCCGACTCGTTCCGTGTGCGCCCGGACCTGGAGGCGCTCTGGGCCGACGTGATGGACATGGTGGCACCCTCACCATCGCGGATGCCCGCCGCGTCCGTCTCGCCCGTGCCGACTCCGGCTACACCATAGACCTGGCGAAACACGCTGGTTTTATGGGTGCTGGACAAGGAGAGGAGGGGAATGCAGAGCCAGCGGAAAGGACGATTGATATGGAAAAGAGTAGGACTGGGGTTTCTGGGAATCCTGTTCTTCCTCTTCGCTTTGGGGTTGATGAAGGAGGGAACAGGAGGACTGGCGCCGCTGCTTCACGGGCACCTCCAGGTCTCCAACATCGCCAACAGCTTGGGGATTGGCTGGCTGATGGCCTACCTGATTCTGAGCGGGTCGCCGGCGGCGGCTGCGGCCATGGCCCTGTTGAGCGCCGACGCGCTCTCGTCTCCCCAGGCCCTCACGATGGTCGCCGGATCGCGTCTGGGCGCTTCTTCCGTCGTTTTGCTCATCGGCTTCATCTACGCCCTGCGGGGCCACGAACACCGGATCACCTTCACCCCGGGCGTGCTCTCGCTCCTGCTGACCGGCTCGATCCAACTGTTGAGCCTGCCGATAGGATTGCTGATGCTCGACTACGACTGGCTGGAGCATCTCTCTCTTCCCGCCTTGGAGAGGCTGGCGGTTGGCCTCAACGGGGGCTTGGATCCCCTGATCGGCTCTCTGACCTTTCTGCCCAGTTGGACGCTGTTTGTCATCGGGGTGGGCCTGGCCATACTCAGTTTTCGTCTTTTCGACCAGGTCATCCCTCAAGTTCACCTGGAGAGAACCAACTTTGAGCAGATCCCCCGCCTGGTCTACCGCCCCGAGGTCATGTTTTTGATCGGCATGGCGATCACGTTGGTGACTATGTCTGTCTCCACCTCGGTGAGCATACTGGTCCCTCTTTCCACCCGCGGCTACGTGCGTCGGGAGAATATCATCCCCTATATCCTGGGAGCGAACATCTCCACGATGGTGGATACCCTGGTCGCGGCGGCTTTGCTCGGAGATCCACGAGCGGTGACCGTGATCGCTGTATACGCGGTCTCTACAACTCTGGTCTCCTTGCTCATCATTTTGCTGGCGTATTCCTTTTACGAGCAGATCATCTTGACTGCCCTGGCTCGGATCACCCGCCGGCAGATAAATTTCACGCTCTTTATGGGCGTCATTGTCGTTGTTCCCGTGCTGCTGATCTTGACGTAACGTGAATGGTGAAAAACTATGAAAATCTTGCTCTGTACTAACGGCACTCCCTGCGCGGCCCAAGCACTGGAGCTAGGAGTATATATCGCGCGGATGGCGGCGACTGCTGTGGACATTCTGGTCGTCGTCGAATGCGCTCAGGAGAAACCCCATCCTCTGGCCGAGGCGACTGCCGCCGAACTGAAAGCCACAGGAATCCCCGTGACCCTCTACCAACGCGCGGGACGGATGGCTGATGAGGTGGTTTTGCAGGCACAGGCCGCCCCATACGATTTGATAGTCATCGGCAGCAGGGGACGGCGGGGAGTGCTACGGCTGTTGATGGGATCGGTGGCGCTCCGTGTCGTCGAGCACGCCCCAGCGCCGGTTCTGGTGGTCAAGGGGCGCGCCCGCGAACTCGGACGATTCCTGGTCTGCTCCTCCGCCGGTCCTATGAGCGAGCGCACGGTCCAGTTCGCCGGTCGGCTGGCCCGGTCTCTGGGGGCCTCGGTGACCTTGCTCCACGTCATGTCTCAGTTGCCGCTGACCGAGACCGCATTCCTGGACGATCTGGAGGCGTCGGCGGAGGAACTGATCCAGCGCGGATCGCGCGAGGGACTTCACCTGGGTCGAATGCTGGACCTGCTGGCGGAGGAGGGACAGCCAGGCTGTGCTGTGGTTCGACACGGCCTGGTGCGGGACGAGATCGTCGCCGAAGGGCGGAGGGGCCAATACGATCTAGTGGTGATCGGCGCTCACGTCACCCCAGGCCTGAACGCACGCATAGTGGACGACTTGACCGCCGAGATCTTGTTGGCGGCCAACCGCCCCGTGCTGGTGATCTACTGAGCCAATGAGTGCAGTAACGACTTTAGTCGTTGCCCACTGCGACTAAAGTCGCTGCTACGAGCACCGAATCAAACGAACGAGGAAAAATGACCGAACAGGCCGAATCGCTGAACCGCGAAGAATGCGCGTGGACTTTCAGGGGCAATCAATTGGAGCCGTCCAGCTTTGCCACGGCGATGATTCACTTCTACCGTGGGGAGATGGGCCGGGCCACCACCTGGCGCACTCGACTGGATACCACGACCAACTGGGCGGTGGTCACCGTGGCGGCGGCGCTCACCTTTGTCTTTGGCTCGCCACAGCATCCCCATTTCATGCTCCTTCTGGTGCTGTTGTTGGTGCTCACGTTTTTGTACATCGAGGCTCGCCGCTACCGGTACTATGCGCTCTGGTCTCAACGGGTCCGTCTGATGGAGACGGATTTTTTCGCCGCGATGCTCGCGCCGCCCTTCTGTCCTTCCGCGGATTGGGCGGATCGCCTTTCGGAGAGCTTGCTCCATCCTCACTTTCCCATCGCTCAGTGGGAGGCGATTGGCCGGCGATTTTACCACACCTACATTTGGCTGATCACCCTGCTGCTCCTCAGTTGGGTCGCCAAACTCTCTATCCATCCGGTGCTGGCCCCAGACCTGGCCACGATCATTGAGAGAGCCGCCGTCGGGGCCATCCCCGGGGCCTGGGTGGTGACTGCCGTCGGGGTGACGTATGGGACAATGGCCACGCTGGCGGCGGCGACCAAGATGCCAGATGCCTGGCGCGAGGCCCTGCCGCAGCCGCTGCGTCGATTGGCCAGAGTATTGCGACGAGCGGCTGGCCCTCTGGCAACCATGGCTCGTCCCCAGGATCAGATAGCCATCATCATCACCAGTCGCGGGCAGGCGATCGCCTCACGGCTCCTGGAGGAATTGAAGCGCGGAGTGACGGCGCTGGAAGGGACCGGGATGTACACGGGCGAGACGCGGGACGTGCTGCTGTGCGCCATAACTGACGTGCAGGCGGCTCATCTGGAGGAGATCGTGCGCCAGATTGACCAGAAAGCGTTCGTCGTCGTCAGTCGGGCGGCGGATGTGAGGGGGGGCGGGTTCAAGCCCTTTGATGTCCCCGGTTGAGGTGCAACGCACAAGGAGATTTCGGGAGAATGGGCGAAGGGGATCGTATGAAAAAAATATTATGCGCGACGCGAGGAGGCGAGGCCAGCTACCGCACTCAGGACGAGGCCATCACGCTGGCCCTGGAATACGGCGCGGAGCTGTTGTTCCTGTACGTGGTGGACATAAAGTTCTTGGCCAGGACAGCGCGGGCCGTTCGGCCCGACGTGGTGGCGGCCGAGATGGAAAAGATGGGCGAATTCCTGCTCGCCCTGGCCCAGGAGCGCGCCCAGGAGCGAGGGGTTTCGGCGCGCTGCATCCTGCGCCACGGCGACCTGCGTCAAGAGCTACAAGCCGTCGCCTGTGAGGAAGCGGTCGATCTGGTTGTGATGGGTCAGCCCGGTGCGGAGAGTGTCTTTATGCCCGCCGATCTGAAAGCATGCGCCCTCGAGATCGAGCGCGAGGCAGGAGCAGAAACTCGTATCGTATGATGTGCAAAGGCTGGTTCCAATTTCTATGGCGATACGGTCGTCCGAGATCGGGTCAGTCGTTTTAAACGCGCTTTTTTCACTCTTCGGGATGCGGGATGACGCAGATGAACCGTAAAACTCCCTCCCCGGTGTTTCGGTAGCCGTGCGGCTCGTCGGGCGGGATGTATAGAGCGACGTTCGGCTGCATGGCCATCTCTCCATCCGGCCCTTGCACCACTCCCTCGCCCTCCAGGACAAAAATCTCGTGCTCGTAGGGATGCTGGTGGGTATCAAAGACGGCTCCGGGCTGGAACTCGACGACCCGCATGGCAAAGTTGGGCGCGCCTTCCGGCTTCCCAATGACCCAGCGCATGGATTTGTCCTCGCCGACAGGTTCTTCGGTCACCCGACGATAATCTCGGCTTAGCATACTCCCTCCTACATGGTCTTTGTTTAGCGCGGCTGTTTCCAGAAACCGATCATCTGCTCTGGCCGAAACATCACCTGCACCAACTCCCACCCTTCCTCGCCGACCTGATTCAACAGTCGCTCGATGGCCTGGGTAAGCGGGTTGGGGCCATCGTCAAAGTAGCAAGCCCCCTCGTCGTCGCAATACATCATCCGAGGCGCCTCCTCCACCGGCTCCGAAAGCTCTCTCAGAACATCGTCAGTAGCGTGAACGGTGATGCGATAACGCCAATCTGTCATCATCTTTTCCTTTCCTGGTTACAGGGAATGCTCGCTCAGAAAATGTCCCGCCTCTAGCGCCGCGATCGCGCCGGCGCCGGCCGCGATCACGATCTGGCGATATTTAGGGTCCTGTACGTCGCCGGCCACAAAGACGCCCGGCACATTCGTGCGCTGTCGGCGGTCAGAGACGACATAACCCTGCTCATCCAGCTCCAACTGGTCAACAAACATCTCTGTCTCCGGCACCATCCCGACGTAGATGAACACCCCATCCGTCTCGACGATCGAGCTTTCTCCGGTCTTGACGTTGTGCACTCGCACCCCGCTCACCGTCTGCTCGCCCAGGATCTCGTCCACGACAGAATTCCACAGAACGCTGATCTTGGGGTTGGCAAAGGCGCGCTCCTGATAGATCTTGGCCGCTCGCAGCTCGTCGCGCCGGTGAATGATGGTCACCTCGCGGGCGAAGCGGGTGAGGAAAATCGCCTCGTCGACGGCACTGTCGCCTCCGCCGACGACGACCACCTTTTTACCCTGGTAGAAAAAGCCGTCGCAGGTGGCGCAAGCAGAGACGCCGCGCCCAAAGAACTTGTTCTCCCCCGGCACGCCCAGGCGGCGCGGGACGGCTCCGGTCGCCACGAGCACGGTCTTGGCCTTGTACGCCGCCTTGGGGGTGCGGACCGTGAAGGGACGGGCGGAAAAATCCACCTCGGTCGCTTCGTCCGGCACAACCTCGGCGCCAAAACGCTCGGCCTGGCGCTGAAAGCGTTGGGCCAGTTCCGCCCCGCTGACGCCATCGGGAAAGCCGAGATAGTTCTCGACCAGGTCGGTATTGACCGGCTGGCCGCCGGGGAAGGAGCCAGCCAGCAACAGCGTCTTGAGCCGGGCGCGGCCCGCGTAGATCGCGGCGGTCAGCCCGGCCGGTCCCCCGCCGATGATGAGCAGATCGTATAGCTGCTCCGTCTTGGGGCTTGCTTTCTCAGGTTCGTGGGGAGCGACGTGCAGTTGGAGCTCCATCCGTCTACTCCTCCGCCTTCCCCAGCGCTTCCCGGAGTTTCTCCAGCACCATTGACTCGGGCGCTGCGCCTTCGACGTAGGTCGTCTCGTTGATCACCGTGCGCGGCACGCCCATCACCTGGTACTTGATCGCCAGTTGGGGAAACTCGGTCGCCTCGACCATATCCGCCCGCACCAGCGGGCTGGCGATGGCCATCTGGTGAGCAAGCACCACCGCCTGGGGGCAATAGGGGCAAGTAGGCGTGACAAAGACCTGCATGTGCACCGGCTCGGTCAATTCCGCCAACGCCTTTACGCCTTCCTCGCTCAACTCCGGCTCTCCTGCGGCTACGGAGCGAATGGCGTGCAGCAGGGAGGTGAACTCGTAGCCGGAGGGGATGCCGTAGAGACGCACGCCATAGTCCTCCGCGCCGATTACGACTATAGCAGGAATCTTGTCGACACCCAGCTCGTCCGCCTTTTCTTTGTCGGCGACAAAATCATAGATCTCGGCCGTCAGTTGATCGGAGAGCTCGACCACTTCCTCGACCATTTGCCGGGTCTCGGCGCAGTACATGCACTCAAAATCCTGGGTAAACATCACTAACCGAACTGAGCCGGCCAAATCGGCCAGCTCCTGTTTCACTTGTTCTACAATCTCTTCATTCAGCAAGGGCATTTTCTTTTCCTTTTGATGTGGAATTCTGACGAGACCGACGGCCTCCTAGCGGCTTATCGCTCAAGTAGGGCCGGAACCGCAAGAGGCCGCGCTGAGATTGCTGTTTCCGCTCGCGCTGCCGACGCCGAATAGCGATATGGCCTTTTTCACCTCGGTGCTTTTGCACTTGGGACAGATAGGCTCGTTCTGCTGCGTGGCCGAACGCACGAACAGATCAAAGTTCTCACCACATTTCTCACAATGATATTCATATACTGGCATACTCTTCCCTCTCTTTTCAAATACTTTGCAACTCAGATAGTAACCTGACAAAACGATTATACCAGACACGCATTAGTTTTATATTAGGCCATCGTTAGAATTATATTAACGTTTCTGAAGAGACCTGCGGGAGATAGTATATCACAAACTGCCAACCCCCTCAAGTCGGCCTTTGCAATGACTTGTTGATTGCGCTGCATCTGCTATACTTACGCCATCTTGGTTCGAGAAAAGGAGGAAAAATAATGACCCGTCTCGTTGCTCTTTCTGATATTCATGGGAATCTGCCAGCCCTGGAGGCTGTCCTGGACGACGTGCAAACTCAGAGCGCACCGGATGCGATCTGGGTGTTGGGCGACCTGGCCGCCTTTTGCCCCTGGCCGGTCGAGACACTGGCTCGTTTGCGGGAATTGCCCAACGTCGCTTTCCTCCAGGGGAACACCGACCGCTACCTGGTCACTGGCCGCAGGCCCGACTTGCGGGTCCAGTCGCCTGAGGACTGGTCCAAAGCGCCCGCCCGGCTCGCGGAACGTGACGCCAATTTTCGCTGGACGGTGGAGCGACTCTCCTACGCCGATTACGAGTTCCTGCATACCCTCCCCTCTACATTAGAAATGGACATCCCTGGCTATGGCCGGGTCGTCGCCGTCCACGCCGCTCCTGCCGACGATGAGGCGGTCATCCTATCCGATACTCCGGACGATCAGGTGCGCGTTCACTTGTCCGGCCTGGATGCCCGCCTGTTGCTCTACGGTCACACGCACCGCCCTTTAGATCGCACCGTGGACGGCGTGCGGCTGGTCAACGGTGGCAGCGTGGGCCTGCCGCTGGACGGCGACCCCCGCGCCGCCTACGCCCTGCTCGAATTCGAGAGCGAGCGGTGCGCTGTCGCCATCCGCCGCGTGGCCTACGACGTCGAGGCGGTGATCGCCGAGCTGGAACGGGTGGAGCATCCGGGTCGGAGGTGGGTGGGACTAAAGTTGTGGGGATCAAGCCCACGAGTTTCCGTTCGATAATATCGCTTGTTGAGACGAAGGAGATGTGATGGAGTACAGACCAATCGGAAAAGCAGGTATCAAAGTCAGCGAGATCGCCCTGGGAGCCTGGCTCACGTTCGGAGCCTCGGTGGATGAGGAAACCACCCGTGCCTGTGTCAAAACCGCCGTAGACCACGGCGTCAACTTTTTGGACAACGCCGACGTCTATGCGCGGGGCGAGGCCGAGCGAGTGATGGGCAAGGTCATCCGCGACCTGGGATTGCGCCGTCAGAACCTGGTGCTTTCCAGCAAGGTCTTCTGGCCGATGAGCGAGGACGTCAACGACCGGGGCCTCAGTCGCAAGCACATCATGGAATCCATCGAAGGCTCGCTGCGCCGTCTGGGAACCGATTACGTGGACCTTTACTTCTGCCACCGGCACGACCCCGAGACGCCGGTCGAGGAGGTGGTGCGGGCGATGAACGACCTGGTGCACCAGGGGAAGGTGCTTTACTGGGGCACGAGCGTCTGGAGCGCGGCGCAGATCGAAGCAGCAGTGGGGATGGCGCGCACGTTCAACGCGTATCTTCCCCAGGTGGAGCAGCCTTCCTACAACATGCTCGACCGGCAGATCGAGTCGGAGGTTCTCCCCACCTGCGCCAGGCACGGCATCGGTGTCACCGTCTTCAGCCCGTTGGCCCAGGGGTTGCTCACCGGCAAGTACAACGACGGCATACCGCCAGAGAGACGGTAGTGGGTGAGGAGGGTCCATCGGTGGCGCTGGCCTGGATCCTCCGCCGTCCGGAGATCAGCGCCGTCATCACCGGAGCCACCCGGTCGGAGCACGTGCAATCGAATGTAGGGGCTGCCGGGAAACGCCTCACTCCTGACGTACTGGAGAAGATCGAAGATATACTGGACAGCGTTCAACATTGACGGAGCGCGAGCAAGTTTGCATTCATCCGCAACCGGCGGCGGCGTCCCGTGTTGTAAGTGTGAATATGCTCGCGTTCGTCTGCGGAAATATCTTGATCTTCGAGGGGGCGCGACATTCAAATCTATGATACCAGGGAGGGAACATTGAGCGATCTAGAACGTGCCAAACAAGAGTGGGAAGAAACAACTGTCAAAAGAGTCACCGACCGCTTCCCCGAGCGGCGAGAGCAATTCGAGACCCTATCCGGCATCCCGCTCGACCGGGCCTACGCCCCCACCGACGTGGAGGTGGACTATCTCGGCGACCTGGGCTTTCCCGGCGAGTATCCTTTCACGCGGGGAGTCCAGCCCACGATGTACCGGGGCCGCTTCTGGACGATGCGCCAGTACGCCGGTTACGCTACCGCCGAGGAATCGAACGTCCGCTACAAATATCTGCTGGAGCAGGGGCAGACCGGCCTCTCGGTCGCCTTCGATCTGCCCACCCAACTGGGCTACGACGCCGACGACCCGCTGGCCGAGGGGGAGGTGGGCAAGGTCGGCGTCTCGATCAGCAGCCTCGACGATATGCGGACCCTCTTCGACGGCATCCCGCTGGATCGGGTCAGCACCTCGATGACCATCAACTCCCCGGCGGCCATCCTGCTGGCGATGTACATCGCGGTGGCGAAGGAGCAGGGCGTGGACCCCGGCCAACTGCGCGGCACGGTGCAGAACGACATCCTCAAGGAATACGTCGCCCGCGGCACCTACATCTTTCCGCCTCAACCCTCGATGCGGCTGGTGACCGACCTCTTCCGCTACTGCGCCGCCGAGGTTCCCCGCTGGAACACCATCAGCATCAGCGGCTACCACATCCGCGAGGCTGGCTCCACCGCCGTGCAGGAGGTCGCCTTCACCCTCGCCAACGGCATCGCCTACGTCCAGGCGGCCATCGACGCGGGATTGGAGGTGGATGATTTTGCACCGCGACTCTCGTTCTTTTTCAACGCGCACAACGATTTTCTGGAAGAGATCAGCAAGTTCCGCGCCGTTCGCCGTCTCTGGGCGCGGGTGATGCGGGAGCGGTTCGGTGCGCAGAACCCCCGCAGTTTAATGCTCCGTTTTCACACCCAGACCGCCGGCTGCACGCTCACCGCGCAGCAGCCGGAGAACAACGTGGTGCGGGTGACGCTCCAGGCGCTGGCGGCGGTGCTCGGTGGCACCCAGTCGCTCCACACCAACTCTCGCGACGAGGCGCTCTGGCTGCCCACCGAGGATTCCGTCCGCATCGCGCTGCGCACCCAGCAGGTCATCGCCCACGAGTCGGGCGTCGCCAACACGGTCGATCCCCTGGCCGGTTCCTACGTCGTCGAACGCCTCACCGGCGAGATCGAGCGGCAGGCGCAGGCGTACATCGAAAAGATCGACGCGCTGGGCGGGGCGCTGGCGGCCATCGAGCAGGGGTTCATCCAACAGGAGATCGCCGACGCCGCCTATCGCTATCAGCGGGGGATAGAGGCAGGGGACAAGATCGTGGTGGGGGTAAACGAGTATCGAGTAGATGAGGAACGGGTGGAGATGGAGCGGCTGGTGGTGGACCCCGCCACCGAGGAGCAGGCACGGGCGCGGTTGGCCGCGCTGCGAGCACGGCGGGATGGAGAACAGGCTTCGGCGGCCCTGGGTCGCATCGAGAAGGCCGCCCATGCCTTGGATGAACCATTTATGCCCCTGTTCGTCTCTGCTGTGGAGGCTGGCTGCACCCTGGGGGAGATCTGCGGTGTTTTGCGGCAGGTGTGGGGAGAATATCGCCCGCGGATAAGTATCTGACGGGCGTATACAAATCTTGGGGGAGCGAGCGCGGGTTGAGTGCCGAAGGCGTATCGAAACCCTTGTACTGAGCCTGTCGAAGTGAAGCGAGCGGCTCTACAGATCACCCGCTTGGTCTCGATACGGCCCTCCGGGCCTACTCGACCAGCGCTGGATTGGTTCTTCGATTGATACTCCCCCAAGTTTTAGATACGCCCGTATCTGACATACAATTTTACGCAATACGCATTACGAACAGGAGGATTATGACTACATCCATTCATCACATCGCCATCGCCGTGCACGATATGGACGAGGCGCTGACCTTTTACCGGGATGCCCTGGGTCTGGAGCTGACCGAGCGCCGCGAGGTACCGGAGGAAGGGGTGGAGATCGCCTTCCTGCCCGCCGGCGAGGGAGAGATCGAGTTGCTCCAGCCCCTGGGAGAGGAGGGAGGCGTAGCCAGTTTCTTGAAAAAGCGCGGCGAGGGCATGCACCACATCTGCCTGAAGGTAGGCGACATCGAGTCGGCGATGAAACAACTACGAGAGAGCGGGGCACGCCTGCTCAGCAAGGAGCCTCGGGTCGACGTCCACGGCACGCGCTACATTTTCGTTCACCCTCGGTCCACCCACGGAGTGCTGCTGGAGCTGTACGAGGTCGCGGAGTGAGCGAGCGCATCGAAAAGCTGTTGGCCCGCTTACAAAAGGGCGGCACCAAGACGCTCGACATCTTTGGTTCCCTCAGCCCGGCCCAGCGGGATACGATTCTCTACGAGGTGCCGCACCCCTGGACTGTGCGATCTCTACTGGCACATTTCGTCTCTGCCGAGGAAGCATTGCTGCGAGTGGCCCAGGACATCGCTGTGGGCGGCCCTGGCGCGCCGGAGGGTTTCGACTACGACGCCTTCAACGCTACCGAGCAGGAGCGGCTGGCCGATCTCTCGCCGGAGCAACTGCTGGCCGATATGAAAGCCGCCCGCCAGCAAACCATCGAGTGGCTGATTGGTCTCCAGGAGACGGACCTGGACCGGGTTGGCCGCCACCCGGCCCTGGGCAAGATCACCCTGGAGGACTTTGTCAATACCATCTACGGCCACCAGTTGATGCACATGCGAGATTTGATGCCCCTGTTGGACGAAAAAGTGGCAGTGTGATCTTGTGCTTTGCCAGGGGGGAGCATCGTCACTTGCCCCAGTAGTCGGCTCGTGTTATGTTATCCTTGTGATAAAAGACCCGTTATAAGGAGGAAAACCATGCCGGAAGAAACTGGATTGCGTGTGTGGGCAGAACCGTTGAAGGATTTTTGTGTACGTGTGCTCCAGGAACTAGATGTTCCAGAGGAGGACGCTCGCATCACCGCCGATGTGCTGGTGGCGGCCGATCTGCGGGGCGTGGATAGCCACGGCGTGGCCCGCCTACGCCGCTACGTGAACGGGCTGCGAGACGGGATGATGATCGCCCAACCCGATGTGCAGGTGGTGACAGAGACGCCCACCACAGCGCTCGTGGACGCCGGGGCGGGATTAGGCCAGCCGGTCTCGTACCGGGCGATGGAGCGAGCTATCCAGAAGGCGCGAGACCTGGGAAGCGGCTTTGTGACCGTGCGCAACTCGAACCACTATGGCATCGCCGGTTATTATGCCATGATGGCGCTGGAACACGATTGCATCGGCATCTCGATGACGAACGCCGCCGTGCTGGTCGTGCCGACCTTTGGGCGAGACGCGATGCTCGGCACCAATCCCATCGCGGTGGCGGCCCCGGCGGGCCAGGAACCTCCCTTTGTGCTCGATATGGCGACCAGTACCGTGCCGCGCGGCAAGCTGGAGGTCTACAACCGGCTGGAGAAACCCATCCCCTCGGGCTGGGCCACCGACGAGACCGGTGCGCCGACGACCGACACCGGGCGGGTGCTGGAGAATTTCAAGCAGCGCGCCGGTGGGGGTCTCCTTCCGCTGGGCGGGGCCGGAGAATTGCTGGGCGGCCACAAGGGATACGGCCTGTCGCTGTGGGTGGACGTCTTTTGCGCCATCCTCTCTGGCGCGGCCTATGCCAACACCGTCTACCCCAAGACTCCCGACGGGAAACCCCTGCCCTCCAAGATCGGCCACTTTTTCGGCGCCTGGCGGGTGGATGGATTCCGCCCTGTGGACGAGTTCAAGGGAGCGATGGACGATCTGCAGCAGCGGCTCAAGGACGCTCCCAGGGCGAAGGGCCAGGATCGCATCTATGTTCACGGCGAGAAGGAACACGGGGAGGCCAAGCTTCGTTCCAGTGAAGGCATTCCCCTCAACCCCAAGGTCGCGGCGGATTTGCGGGCGATTGGAGAGGAATTGGGGGTGGAGTATGACGTGGAGGGATGATGAAAACCGATACAACCACGTATCATATTCCGTATGACAAGACCGAGATAACGTTTCAACTGCTGCCCGGCATGCGCGGCACTGTGGTCGTTTCCAAGTCGGTGGATCCCCTGGCCGATGTGGAGGCCGCCATCGCCGAGACACTGACGCACCCCATTGACTCGCCGCCGCTTCGGGAGATGGCGAAACCAGGGGATCGCGTCTGCGTCGTCTTTACCGACATCACCCGCGCCAGCCCCGACCACCTGCTCGTCCCGGCGCTGCTGCGGGAACTGGAGCTGGCGGGAGTCCGCGACGAGGACGTCACACTCCTCTGCGGCATCGGCATGCACCGGCCCTCCACCTATGAGGAGAAGGTCGCCAAGCTGGGCCAGGCAGTAGTCGAGCGTTACCGCGTGATCGACAACGAGCCGCAGAACCCCGACGCGCTGGTGGATTTGGGCGTCACGCCCGGCGGCGTGCCGGTCTCGGCCCACCGGACGGCGGTGGAGGCGGACTTTTTGATCGCCACCGGGCTGGTGGAGCCGCACCAGTACGCCGGTTACTCCGGCGGGCGCAAGACGCTGGCGGTGGGGGCGGCGGGAGAACCGCTCATCGCCCACACCCACGGCCCGGCCTTTGTGGATCACCCCGGCACCAGGCTGGGCCGCATCGAGGGAAACCCCTTCCACAAAGCCGTCACCGAGGCGGCCCGCCTCGCCAACCTGCGCTTCATCCTCAACGTGGTGCTGGACGACGAGAAGCGCGTCGTCTGCGTGAAGGCGGGGGAGCCAGTGGAGACGCACCGGCAGTTGGTGTCATTCGCCCGCTCTATCTATGAGGTTCCCATCCCCCACCAGTACGACGTCGCCATTGGGGGTGTGGGATTCCCCAAGGATGCCAATCTCTACCAGGCCAGCCGGGCGGCTTCTTACCTCTTTTTCGCGCCGACGCCGGTGGTCAAGCCGGGAGGATTCCTCATCATCCCCGCCCGCTGCGAGGAGGGCGCGGGGGATGGCGTGGGCGAGCAACGATTCCTCGCCGCCATGCGAGACGCCCCCGACGTCCAGTTCATCCTCGACGACGCCCGCGAGCACAGCTACCCGCCCGGCCAGCAGCGCGCCTTTGTGATGGCCAAGGTACTGGAGGAAGCGCGCGTCATCATCGTGGGCAGCGAGACGCCGGAGGTGGTGACGGCCTGCAAGATGACGCCCGCCGCGACGATGGAGGAGGCGCTGGCGCTGGCCGCCCGCGAATTGGGAAAAGATCTGGATGTGTTGATCGTACCCCACGCGCTGCTGACACTGCCGGTCATACAAACATAACATTCTACTGGGAGGATTGTATCACTTTGATTGAATCCACTGCTGAACTAGAACGGCCTGCCGAAGAAGAGGCGCTATACTGTGTCCGCTGCGGCCTGTGCCTGTCCGTCTGCCCCGGCTATCGCGAGAGCTTGAAAGAGACCGATTCGCCGCGCGCCCGCGTGGCCCTGGTGCGCGCTCTCAAAGAGGGTTTATTGGAGGCTCCCACGGACGAGTATTCGGACGCTTTCTTTCGCTGCCTGCTGTGCGGAGCTTGCACGTTTGCCTGCCCCAGCGGAGTGGCCATCGATCGTATCCTGGAACTGACCCGTGGCAAGTTGGCCAACCTGGGCCTTCTGCCCGAGGTCCTTGCCGACCTGGACTCGCGCATCTCCCAGTACCGCAACATCTCAGCCGAGGAGAACGATGGGCGGCTCATCTGGGCCGACAATCTCCCCGCTCCTCCGACGGGGCTGGACAAGAAACAAGCGGAGGTGGCCTACTTTGTCGGCTGTGTCAGTTCCTTCTTCCCGCGCAGTTATCGAGTACCTCAGGCGCTGGTCCAGATATTCGATCGTGCCGGCGTGGACTATGCGCTTTTGGGGGGAGCCGAGTGGTGTTGTGGCTACCCCATGTTCATCAACGGCGAACTGGAACGCGCTCGCGAGTTGATCCAGCACAACGTCGAAGCGGTGCGGGCGATGGGAGCAAAGAAGGTCGTGGTCACCTGCGCCTCCTGTTACCACTTTTGGAAGCATTCTTACCCCGCCGCGCTGGAGGTGGAGGATCTGGGATTGGAAGTCCAACACGCCACCGAGTTCCTGGCCGATCTGCTGGAGACGGACACTCTGAAATTGCACGAGATACGGGAGAACGTGACCTATCACGATCCATGTGACCTGGGCCGGAAAGGAGGCGTGACCGAGGCGCCGCGCCGCGTTCTGGCCCAGATCCCTGGATTGCGGTTGGTGGAGATGGCCGAGAATCGCGACAGCTCCCATTGCTGCGGCGGCGGCGGCAACTTGGAGAGCTTTGCGCCAGAGGTGGGTCAGGCGGTGGCGCGCAACCGCATTCGCCAGGCCGCCGATGTTGGCGCAGGGACGCTCATCTCGGCCTGCCAGCAATGTGAGCGAACGCTCACCAACGCCGCCCGCGCCGAGCGGCTTCGCATTCGGGTCAAAGACATCACCGAAGTAGTGTTGGAGGCATTGGAGGAATAAATGGATCCAGCAGTCATCGAGCAACTTGAACAAACCCTGGGTACCGATAAGGTGCTTTTTTCACCAATAGACCGGATCGCCTACTCCTTTGACGGCACGTTTGAACAGCACTTGCCCGACGTGATCGTACTGCCCGAGACGAACGAGGAGGTTTCGGCGGTGGTCAGGATCGCCTCGCAGTACGACGTGCCGGTGGTGCCCCGAGGCATGTCGAGCGGATTGGCCGGGGGGTCCATTCCCACCCGGGGTGGCATTGTCCTGTCGCTGACCCGCATGAACCGCATACTGGAGATCGACAAGGAGAACATGACCGCCACCGTCGAAGCGGGCGTCATCACTGCCGATTTGCAGGCAGAGGTGGAAAAACTGGGCCTCTTCTATCCGCCGGACCCGGCTAGCACGAAACAGTCCAGCATCGGCGGTAACGTAGCCTGCAACGCCGGTGGGCCGCACTGTCTCAAGTATGGCGTCACGGGCGACTATGTCTTGGGGCTTACCGTCGTCCTGGCCGATGGACGTATGGTCAAGACTGGCGGCAAGGCGATCAAGTACGTCACCGGTTTCAACATGAACCAGTTCTTCGTCGGTTCAGAGGGAGCGCTGGGCATTATTACCGAAGCGATCCTGCGCCTGATCGCCAAGCCTCCGCATGCCCGCACCGCGCTGGTCCACTTCCCCACCCTGGATAACGCGGGGCGCACCGTGCACGCTGTATTGACCCAGGGTCTGGTGCCCGCCACGATGGAGCTTTTGGACGAGACCGCCATCGAGTGCATTGAGGAGGCTATGCGATTGGGACTGCCGCTGGACGTAGAGGCGATATTGTTGATCGAGTCCGACGGCGCCGACGAAGAATCGGTCCAACGAGAGATAGACACGATTGCCAACATTTGCCTGGAGACAGGGGCCAGCCGGGTGGACGTGGCCTACGACGAGGAGAAACGAGCCGAACTGTGGCGCGCGCGCCGCAGCGTCAGCCCCTCTCTGGCTCGCAAGGCCCCCAACAAGCTGGGCGAGGACATCACCGTTCCCCGCAGCGAAATCCCAGAGGCGGTGCGCCGCATCAAGGTGCTCAGCGCCGAGTACGGTCTGCCCATCGTCATCTTTGGTCACGCCGGCGACGGCAATCTGCATCCCAACATCCTCTTCGACCAACGCGATCCCGCGCAGCGGGAGAAAGTGGAGCAGATCGTGGGAGAGATATTCAAGGTGGCGCTGGACCTGGGCGGCACCTTGAGCGGCGAGCACGGCATCGGCACATTCAAGCTGCCCTACATGCGCGAGGCGCTGGGGCAGGCATCCATCAACATCCAATGGCGCGTCAAGCAGGCGATGGATCCGCAGAATATTCTGAATCCGGGGAAGGTGTTGCCGGAGCCTTGATTGGACAGGTGGGTCAGCTCCCTCGGGGGCGACAGAGCATTTGTTATAAAATCGTTGACAAGGAGACCAACATGTTGGAATTGAAAAAAGGCACGGATATCCTGGCCGAAATCGGCGGGATCGACACCCTCGCCGAGGCCCAGGCTCTGTTCGAGGCCCGGTGTGACCCGGAGGGTGTAGCCAAGCTGAGCAAGATCGCGAATGAAGAGGCGCTTTTGAAAATCGCGAACGCGATCTCGATGACGGACCCGGACGCGGTTTTTGTGAACACCGGGTCGGAGAAAGATGTTCGACGGGTCAGGGAAATGAGCATCGAAAAGGGCGAGGAGCAACCCCTGGCGATGAAGGACCACACGATTCACTTCGACCTGGCCCAGGAACAGGCGCGGATCATTGATAGAACGTACTACATCGTGAACGAGGACGAAAAGACCAGTGTATTGGCCAAGAGCATTCTTCGGGACGAAGCGTACGACTATATCAAAACCCACATGACGGGCATTGCACGGGGGATGACGTTGCTCGTGGGTTTCTTTAGCCGGGGGCCTATCGGCGCCCAGGCCGCGATTCCCGCGCTGGAGATCACGACATCCACCTACGTAATGCACTCGGCAAACATCCTGTACCGGCACGTTTACGAGCAATTCGACGCCGAGGTCGAACGCGCCGGATTGTTCTTTACCAACGTCCACAGCGAAGGGCCGAACCGGCCGGAGGATCTGCCGAATGCCCGGGTCTTTATGGACCGGAGTTGGCTGACGACGTTCTCCATGTTCTGCACCTACGCGGGCAACACGCTGCTGCTGAAGAAAGGGAACCACCGTTTTGCCGTTGACCTGGCGACCTATTACCGCAAGGAAGAGGAACTATCGGAGCACATGTTCATCACCGGCGTGACCGGTCCTGGCGGCCGGAAGACGTTCTGCGCCGGGGCGGCGCCCTCTGGATGCGGCAAGACCACGACCGCCATGGTGGGCACGGATTTCATCGGCGATGACCTGGCCCAGTTGTGGATCGCTGATGGAACGCTGCGAGCGATCAACCCGGAGAAGGGAATCTTTGGCATCGTCCGGGACGTCAACCGCGAGGGCGATCCCTACTTGATGAAAGCCCTGAGAGAGGAAGGCGCGGAAGTGATCTGGACGAACGTGCTGATTGACGAAAATCAAGTGCCGCATTGGGTCGGTAACCAGGAGGAACACCCCAAGAAAGGCTTCAACTTCCAGGGCGAGTGGTGGGAGGGCAAGACGGACGAGAACGGTGAACCGATCCCGCTTTCCAACCCGAACGCCCGGTGCACGGTGGATAACATCTTCATCGGCAACTATAACGAAACGGCGGCTGAAGATCCACGCGGCGTGGAGGTCAAGGTGATCACGTACAGCGGGCGCGATAGCGACACCATGCCCCCGGTCCTGGTCGCCAAGAATCCCGACCAGGGCGTCGTCATCGGAGCCTCGGTGCTTTCGGCGGCCACGGCGACGGAGGTGGGAGCCAAGGGCGTCCGGCGCCAGCCCTGGGCGAACGAGCCTTTCATCCCCGGTCCGCTCGCCGACTATATGGATGCACAGTTTACGTTCTTTAACTCGGACAAGCTGAAGCAGAAACCCATCATGGCCGGGCTGAACTATTTCCTGACGCACAAAGCCCGCGGCGGGGAAGGGAAGGGACTACTGGGCGAGAAGCGCGACGTGAAGGTCTGGCTCGGCTGGCTCGAACTACGGGCGCACAGAGACGTCGAGGCGATTGAAACACCCATCGGGTTTATTCCCAAGTATCAAGACCTCAAAGAGTTGTTCGCCGAGATCGGCAAAGCGTATCCGAAGGAACTGTACGACAAGCAGTTTGCCTTCTACGTGGACAATATCCTGGCGCGGATCGATCTACAGGAAGCGGCTTACAGGAAGGAGGAGAACATCCCGACCAGGCTTTTTGAGATCTATGACGAACAACGTAAGGGCCTGGAGGCGCTGAAAGAGAAATACGGGCCGGTCGTCTCGGTCGAGCAGCTCATCGAGGCTGCTGAATAAGGGTTCGGATCCTCGTGAGGGAAACCTTCAAGGGCGTCATCTTTGACGTGGACGGTGTGCTCGAGTTCCAGGGCAGGGTCTATCCCGGCGCCGTCGAAACCGTCAACTGGCTCAAAGAGCACGGCGTCGTCGTCCGGCTCCTGACGAACAGCACGCTAAAGAGCCGCGCCTCCTGCGCCGAAAAGTTGCGGCGAAAGGGTTTCAAGCTCTCTCCTGAGGAAGTGATCACGGCTTCGTCCGCTACGGCGGCGTACCTCGCGGAGTTGAAGCCCAGGTCCTGCTGGGTGATGCTGGAGAGGGAAGGGCTTGACGAGTTCAAACGTTTCCCGCACAATACCGAGAACCCCGAGTACATCGTCGTGGGGGACAACCGCAGCCAGTTCGACTTTGAGCACCTGAACCAGGCCCTGAGGCTGCTGCAAAAGGGCGCCAAGCTGATCGGCATGCAGTCGGAACTGGTGGACACGAGCATGGGCGAGTGCGAATTGAACGTCGGCTCGTGGGTGGAGTTGTTGGCGCGAGCGGCGGGTATAGAGGCGACCTACGTGGGGAAACCCAACCCGTATGCGTTCGAGCTGGCGCTGAGGACGATGAGGCTGGACAAGAACGACGTGGTCATGGTGGGCGACCGAGTGGCCTCTGACGTCGTAGGGGCAAGGCGGTTTGGGATCAAATCCATACTCCTGAGGACGGGTGAGTTCAGCGAGGAGGATTTGAACGATGAGATCGAGCCGGATTTCATCTTTGATTCTATACGAGACGTGTTGAAGGTGTTCCAATCCTGAAAAAAGGAGATACGATGCCAGACACAGTGACCAAAGAGGAATTACTAGCCAAAGCCAAGAAGCCAGCCCAAGACGCCATGCGCATGCACCCTTTCTACCGGGGCAAAGTGCAGATCGCGCCCAAGTGCGCCATTCGCGGGCTGGACGATTTCGCCGTCTGGTACACGCCGGGCGTAGCCGCTCCCTGTCGCGCCATTCACGAGGACGAGAGCCTGGCCTACGAGTACACCAACAGGGGCAACACCGTCGCCATTGTCTCCGACGGCACCCGCGTGTTGGGGCTGGGCGACATCGGCCCCGTCGCCGGGATGCCGGTGATGGAGGGAAAGGCGCTGATCTTCAAGTACCTGGGCGGCGTGGACGCGGTCCCGATCTGTCTGGAGACCAAAGACCCTTACCGCATCATCCTCTCCGTCAAACTGATCCAGCCATCCTTCGGCGGGATCAACCTAGAGGACATCTCGCAGCCCAAGTGCTTTCGCGTGCTCGACATGCTGCGCACCGACCCCGAAGTCAAAATCCCGGTCTGGCACGACGACCAGCAGGGGACGGCCACCATCATCCTGGCGGGCGTGATCAACGCGCTGAAGGTGGTGGGCAAGCGGATGGCGGGTGCGAAATTCGCCGTGATCGGCACCGGCGCGGCGAACGTCGCCACGCTCCGGTTGCTGGTGGCCCACGGGGTCCCCTTCGGCCACATCGTCGCCTGCGACAGCAAGGGCATCCTGCACCCGGAGCGAGAGGACATCGCCCAGCGCAAGATCGAGTTCGTGGACAAGTGGCGCATCTGTCAGCAGAGCAACGCCGAGGGGCGGCGCGGCGGCCCTGAAGAAGCCATGCGCGGGGCCGACGTCTGCATCGCCGCCAGCCGGCCTGGTCCGGGCACGATCCTGCCGGAGTGGGTCAAGGGGATGGCTGAGGACGCCGTCGTCTTTGCCTGCGCCAACCCCATCCCCGAGATCTGGCCCTGGGAAGCGAAAGAGGCCGGGGCGCGCGTCGTGGGCACAGGCCGCAGCGACTTTGCCAACCAGATCAACAACTCGCTGGTCTTTCCCGCCCTCTTCCGCGGCGTGCTGGACGTGCGGGCCACGACCATCACCGACGAAATGGCCATCGCCGCCGCCGAGGAGCTGGCCCGTTTCGCGGAGGAGCAGGGGCTGGATGGCGAACGGATCGTGCCGACGATGGATGATCTGGAGGTCTTTCCTCGCGAGGCGGCGGCCGTCGGTATCAAAGCGCAGGAGCAGGGAGTGGCCCGTCTCAGCCTCTCTCGCGACGAACTACTCGACAAGGCCCAGCAGATGATCGGCCAGGCGCAGGATATGACCCGCTTCTTGATGGAAAAAGAGATCATCCCACCGGTTCCGGCGGAGTGGTCGTAAAAGGGAGGAAAGCCATGTACGATCTGATCATCATCGGCGGCGGACCGGCCGGGTTGACCGCCGCTGCGACAGCCATCAACCAGAGACTAGAGGTGTTGATCGTCGCCGAACGTTGGGGCGGCCAGACCACCTATGCCATGCAATTGGAGGACATGGAGGGGCGGGAGACGATCACGGGCGAGACGTTGCTGGACGCTTTTCGCCGCCAACTCGATTATCTCGACTTTGCGCGCGATTTCGACACGGTAAACAAAGTCGCGCCCGTGGACGAGCACTTTGTCGTGCACACCGTCCGGGGCGATTGTTACGAGGGACGAACGCTGATCGTGGCGACGGGCGCCAAGCCGCAACGACTGGATGTTCCAGGAGCGGCCCGGTTGGCCGGTCGCGGCCTGAGTTACTCGGCGGACACGCACGCGGGCCTCTTCCTGGGCAAGGACGTGGCCGTGGTGGGGAACGGGAGGCGCGCTCAGTGGGCGGCTGCGAGTCTGGCGCGCAAGGCGCACCAGGTTTATCTACTGGCCCTCGAACCGCTGGTGACGACTCCCCTGGCCCACAAGCTTCCCCAGATGACAAACGTCGAGGTCGTAGAAGGCGCGAAGGTCCAAGAAATACGCGGCGGAGATTTCGTAGAGAGCATCGTGGCGACCATGCCCGACGGCGAGACGCGCGAGATGCCTGTCAAGGGCGTGTTTTTCAAGCTGACGCGCACCCCCAATTCCAAATTAGTGCGAGAATGGGTGGATTGTGACGACCGTGGCCACGTCATTGTAAACGTCTATTGCGCCACCAGTTGGCCGGGCGTGTTCGCCGCTGGCGACGTGACACACGTTTCGGAGCAGGTGCTGGTGCATATCGGTGAGGGGGCCAAGGCGGCCATCTCGGCGTACCATTACCTGCTGATGCGTTGATTGTAGATAGAGGTGCAACGCGCTTGACAAGTGCGTTGCACCTGGGAGGGAAGATATGCTGGCACGCGCCCGCAACATCGAAGAACACCTGGTCGCCTGGCGACGGGACATCCACATGCACCCCGAGCTCGGTTTCCAGGAGACGCGCACCGCCGCCCGCATCGTGGAGGCGCTGGAGCCTCTGGGCTACCGGATTCGCACCGGCGTCGGGCGCACCGGCGTGACGGCGGAACGGGGCGAGGGTTCGCCCATCGTCGCCATCCGCGCCGATATGGACGCCTTGCCCATCCAGGAGGCGAACGATGTACCCTACGCCTCGCAGACGCCCGGCGTGATGCACGCCTGCGGCCACGATTGCCACGTCGCCATCCTTTTGGGTGTGGCGACGTTGCTGGCCGAAGAGGCATTTCCCGGCACGTTGCGTTTGCTATTCCAGCCGTCCGAGGAGAAAACGGACGACGAAGGGCTTAGCGGCGCGCCCCGCATGGTGGAGGACGGCGCGATGGAGGGCGTGGACGCGGTATTCGCCCTCCACGTGGACGCCAGCGCCCCCGTCGGCGACGTTATGATGAGCGCCGGCCCCGCCTCGGCTGGGGCGGATGCGTTCCAGGTCGCCATCACCGGCAAGGGAGGGCACGGAGCCTACCCCCACAAAGTGGTGGATCCCATCCACATCGCCGGACACGTCATCCTGGCGCTCAACGGCATCGTCTCGCGCCGCTTGCACCCCACCGCCGCCGGAGTGATCAGCCTCGGCTCGATCCACGCCGGGCATGCGAGCAACGTGATTCCAGAGCAGGTGGAGATGACGGGCACGATCCGCTACATGGAGCCGGAGGTGCAGAAAACGCTCCACGAGGAGATCGAGCGAGCGCTGGAGGTGGCGCGGGCGTTGGGCGGGGAGTACACGCTCAACATTGACGTCGGCTACCCGCCGATGAACGACGACGCCAAGGTGATAGATCTGCTGCGGCAAGTCGCCGGTGACTTGTTAGGGAGCGAGCACATCCGGCCTAGCAAGCTGGAGATGGGGGCGGAGGACTTTGGATATTTTTCCGCCCTGGCTCCAGGGGCGATGTTCGGCCTGGGCTGTCGGATCGAAGGGGACGAGCGAAGGCACCACGACCCGCGCTTTGACGTGGACGAGTGCTGCTTGCCCATCGGGGCGGCCATCCTGGCCGAGGCAGCACTGCGGTGGCTGCGAAAATAACGTCGCCCTGGCGTAGACTAATGGGCGCTGAGAGCGATAGCGATCACGGTCGCCGCCAGCGCCACCAGTACACCACTCACAATCAAAGCGGCCACCGTCCGCTCCACTTGCTGTCGGAAGCGGCCCGTGGCCCACAGGAAGAGACCGACGGCCAAAGCCGCGCCGCCCAACACGCCTGTCGTGTAGGTGAGGGCGGTCGCCATCAGGGCCGGTAGGTCCACCCGCACGATCAACCGGTGGAATAGCGCCACCGAAAAACGACTCGCCAGAAAAGCATAGCCGGCACCGACGATCAGCCCGATCAGCGCCAGCGCGATCCCCTGAAGGCGCCCGCGTCCGTGTTCCAGCCACATCGTCACCAATCCCAGCCCGATCAGCGCCAGGGCGAACGTGAGCACGACGATAGAGATGAACTCGATCATTTCAAGTCCAGGTGCAACGCGCTTGAGAAGTGCGTTGCACATCATGGCCTAGAATAGTTTCAACTGCTCCGCCTGGGGAGGGGGCGCAGACTCGGCGAGTTGGGCGGCTTTTTCGATCAATTCCGGAATGCGGCGTATATCCTCTTCGACGGTGCCACGCAGACTGGGGCGGTGCAACGCCGCTGCGGGGTGATACATCGGATAATAGATGATCCCGCCGATCTTGCGCGGCTGCCCGTGGATGTGTGAGATGCGGGCCTTGGGAAACGCTCGCGCCATCGAGAAGCGTCCCAACGTGACGATCAATGTAGGCTGGAGGAGTTCAATCTGCCGGTCGAGGAACGGCTTGCAGGCTTCGATCTCTTCGGGGAGTGGGTCGCGATTGCCCGGAGGGCGGCACTTGATCACGTTGGCAATAAAGACTTGCTCGCGCGTCAAGCCGATGCTGCCCAGCAGTTCCTCCAAAAACTGACCCGACGCTCCCACAAACGGACGTCCCTGCTGGTCTTCGTGAAAGCCCGGCGCTTCGCCGATGAACATGATTGTGGCATGCTCTGGGCCTTCGCCGGGCACGGCATGGGTACGCCCCCGGTGCAGGAGGCACCGTGTGCATTTCCTGATCTCCGCCTCCAACTTTTCCAACTCTGACACGCTTCCCCCCTGTATGAACTAGATATTTTCACGCATCACGATTATAGTGTATCCCCTCTGTTTTGTCCAATGCCTATTCATTGGTCGTGCAGGCGTCTCTCCAGGACTCGGCGCAGCCGGGCTAACCGGGCCTGGTAGACGCCATTACCCACCTCGACCGCCATCAACTGGGCGTCTTCTCCATCCCGATAATACCTTGTCAGAGTGCCTTGCAACTGGAAACCGTACTTGTGGTATAAGCGGCGGGCGACGTCGTTGGAAACGCGCATTTCCAACGTCACGCTAGAGGCCCGCTGTGTCAGCGCCTTTTCCAGCGCCGTCAGCAGCAACAGTTCGCCCAACCCCCTCCCGCGCCAGTCGGGATGCACGGCGATGGTGCTGATGTGCGCCTGGTCGCCCCGGAACCTGAAACCCACGTACCCGAGCACCTGGTCTTCCTCTGGCAGGCCAGATATGCGGTGCAGCCAGTGGCGCCAGCCCCGATCGGGGTGGACATTCCTATGTACTGCTGACTGTAACAAGACATAATAGTAAGAATCTGTTTGCCTCAGTTCGTACAAAAAAGCTGACGCAGGCCATGGTGTGGGAAAAGAGAGTCTTTCGATGGCGATCACGGTTGAGACGTCGCCTGGCTGCATGGGACGAACGGTGTAGGACATCACGTGGGGTGCTGAAGGTACGTTGGGACCAGAGTGGTCGGGTCATCGGTCTCGCCCTGGTTCAAGCGTCGCCAGGCCAACTCTGCCAGAAAGCCGGCCCGCCGCAACCGTGCTGCCGCCGGCAAGAGCACGGCCAGCTCACCAGCGGCTTTTAGAGCTTTGGCGCCCACCTGGTCAATCTCGCCGCAGAACAGGGTGGAGGTCGTGATGGCTTCTGCCAGGGCTTGCCAGGTGGTGAGGTGTGGCTCGTCCTGCACGAGCCACTCTCCATCTTGCCAGTGATACGTAGCGGCGCAGACGCGCCTGCGCCCCGCTTGCAGCACCGCGCATAAGGGGCGGCGATCCCGTCCCTGGGCCTCTGCGACCACATCCAGGGTCGGCACGCCGATCAAGGGGAGATTATGGGCCATGGCCAGTCCCTTGGCCACCGCCATACCGATCCGCAACCCGGTGAAGGAGCCTGGCCCGCTCGTCACGGCCACTCCGCGAAAGTGCTTGGGATGGAGCTCCAACCGCTCCAGCGCCGCCGCCAGGCGAGGTGCCAACTCGATGGTGTGTCTGCGGGGCGACTCCCACGTGTGTTCGACCAGTACCTGGAAGCCATCGTGCAGCGCCAGACTGGCCTGGTCGGTGGCGGTATCAATCGCTATCAACATCGTCTACACTCCAAAGGCTGACCGGCGAAATTCGACCAACATGGCCTCGTGCTGCTCTCCCTGCGCCGTAAAGTAAAGGATGCGTCGATTCTGGCTGGCGTGGTCGGCAAAGTCCAGGGTGATCCGCAGGTGTTCGTGCGGTATCAGGGGTTGTGCTCGCTCGGCCCATTCGATCACGCAGACGGCTTGCTCATTTCCCAGGAACTCGTCTGCGCCCAGATCCCATACTTCTTCCACGCTGGCGATGCGGTACAGGTCTATGTGGTAGAGCTTTACGTTATCCTCTGGGCGGGCATACTCGCGAACCAGGACGAACGAGGGGCTGATGAGCCTCTGCTCCACGCCCCAGCCCCGGCCTATGCCCTGCGCCAGGCACGTCTTGCCCGAACCCAGCGCACCCTCCAGGCAGACCACCGCCCCGGCGTGCAGCAGCGCGCCCAGGCGCGCCCCCAGCCGCTGTGTTTGGTCGGGGCTGCGACTCACAAATTCCACCGTGTGCTGATTGAGAATTGGGGTCATCAGAAAAGATTCCTGGTATCTGGCAGGATTATACAACTATTATTCAAGCTCGACAAGCTGGCTAGCGCAAAATGCGAATTGGGGTTATAATCTGGCAACTTTGTCAATCTCAGGGAGTGATGCCATGCAATGTTTGGTCATATCCGATGTGCACGCGAATCTGGCGGCTCTGGAGGCCGTGTTGAACGACGCGCCAGATTTCGACGAGATCTGGTGTCTGGGTGATCTGGTGGGGTATGGTCCCAGCCCCAACGAATGCGTCGAGCGCATTCAGAAATTCCCCCACATCAGCCTGGCGGGAAATCACGATTGGGCCGCGCTGGGGAAACTGGATCTCAGCAATTTCAACATCGACGCCCGTACGGCCAATGCCTGGACCCGGTCAGAACTGACGCCCGCCGCGCGCGAATATCTGGGCCAGCTCTCCACTCACATGGAACAAGGCGAATTCTGCCTGGCTCACGCCAGTCCCCGCAAGCCGGTGTGGGAGTACATCATCGACGCGAATCTGGCATACGTCAATTTCAAGCATTTCTCCACTCCCTTCTGTCTGGTAGGTCATACTCACGTTCCTCTCGTCTTTGAGTTGGATGAGCAGCAACAACGCTGCCGACCGCTGATTCCCCCTTTCCCCGAACCTCTGCCGCTCGGCCCACATCGCATGATCCTCAATCCGGGCAGCGTGGGACAGTCCCGCGATGGCGACCCCCGGGCCAGTTACGTGATGTTCGACACAGAGAACATGACCTGGGATTTTCGCCGCGTCGTCTATCCGGTCGAGATCGTCCAGGAACGCATGCGCGCTCGGGGCCTCCCCCGGCGTCTCATCGAGCGATTAGAGATGGGGCGCTGACAGGGGAACCTTGAGAATCGTTTTGACGTCTAGAGAGTGATGGTTTCGTTATCAGAAAAACTAGACAGGAGGAGCAAAACGATGAAGGAAAAGATCGTATACAGTATCATTATCTCTGTCCTGGCCCTGGTCGTCGTGGGTTGCGGTGGACGTTCGTATTCGTTGTCTGAGCCACAGTCGGTGGGAGTTGTCAGAGAAGTAGAGGTTGAGGGAGTAGTGGATGAAGAGTACGCTCCCGCCGAGCCAGGCTCTGGAGCCGCCAACTATGCCGATGTCGAACGCCTCATCATCCGCAACGCGTCGCTCGACCTGGTGGTGCCGGACACCGAGACGGCGCTCGACGAGATCAACGACCTGGTGGATGAGTTGGAAGGCTACGTCGTCGAGTCGAACGTCTACAAGTACCAGGAGGGGTTGCAGGCCCACGTCACATTGCGCATCCCCGCCGACAGTCTCGACGCTGCGCTGGCTCGTTTCCGCGCGCTGGCGACCGAGGTGCGGAGCGAGAACATCTCTGGCCAGGACGTGACGGAAGAGTACGTGGACCTCCGCTCTCGCCTGCGCTACCTGGAGGCGACCGAGGCGCGGCTGCTCGAGTTCCTGGAGGAGGCGGAAGATACCGAGGCCGCCCTCGCCGTCTACGAGCAGTTGCAGCGGATCCAGGCCGACATCGAGCACGTCAAAGGGCGGATGCAATATCTGGAGCAATCGGCGGCGATGGCGACGGTCAACCTCAACCTCACGCCCGACGAACTGGCGCAGCCGATCCAGGTGGGCGGCTGGCATCCCGAGGGCACGTTGCGCGATTCGTTTCAGACCCTCGTCCGCGCGCTGCAATTCCTGGTGGACGCGCTCATCGTCATCGTCGTCCTCGTCATCCCGATCCTGGTCGTGATCGCCATCCCCTTCGCCGTGTTGTTTTTGGTGGTGCGGGCCATCCTCCGGCGGCGTCGCGCCCGTAAGGCGAAGTAAATTGAGCAGCAACATGCCAACGAGGGACTCCTGACCGTCAGGAGTCCCTCATTCGTTACCAGACCAACAGCTCGCCCTGGGTCAGGCGGTCGGTGAAACGCTGGATACCGGCCAGTCGTCGATCGATCACCTGGGCGACCGAATCCCGCACATCCTCCAGACCAACCCCCTCGGCCAGGATGACCTGGGCAGCGGCCATCAAGGGCTGGTCAATCGGCTGGCCGATCTGGCTGCAGAGCCAGACCGTCACCTCGCGGGTACCCTCAACCTCCGCGTAGACGTGGTTGGCGACCTCGTGGCTGAGGAGGTTGTAGATCTTGCCCACGTGGCTGACGGGGTTTTTGCCCGCCGCCGCCTCGGTGGTGGAAGGACGGTTGAAGGCGATGACGCCGTTGACGCGGTTGCCGCGCCCCACCTGTCCCCCGTCGCCCCCCTCGGCTGACGTGCCGAGCACCGTCAGGTACATCCCTCCCGCGCCGCGCCCTGGCTCGTCCAGCGTGTTGATGTCCACAGTGACCTTGTCAATTGTCTTGCGCTGCCGCCCGACGAACGTCTTTAGATCATCGTGGATGGCGGCCTTGCGCTCAAAATAGGTCTTTTCGTCGGCGATGAAGCGATCCACAAAGGCCAGCGCGACGGTCAGCGTGAGGTGGTGGCCGAAGCGGTAGCCCATCACCTTGATGTCCTCGCCGCACGCCGGAAAGGCGGCCTTGAACGCGGTCGAGTTCAGGTAACGCTCGACGGCGATGACCAGTTCCTCCGTCTCCGAAAGCGGCGCGTAGCCCACACCCGCCGAGGTGTCGTTGGCGCCCATGACCTCGCGGGCAAAGATGTCGGTCAGCTCCGGCGAACCGGGCTTGATCTCGTTCTGGAACACGACATGGGCGTTGGGGTCCAGGAAACGCAAGTTGCCCCGCAGCCAGTTTTTGGCTGTGGCCTCGGCGATCTCTCCCACGGGGATGCGCACTCCTTTGTACTCGTAGGTGGCGCGATCGCCAAAGATGAGGCGCATTGGCTCGTCCACCGTCCCGCCGCCCAGGGCGGGACTGGTGCCGCCGGCCACCAGAAGCCCTTTGTCGATGTTGTGATGCAGGATGCGCCCAAAATGATCCATATAGGCGCGGCAAAGCTCGACGCTCACGCCGTCCATGATCGCGTCGCAGATCGAGTCGGGATGGCCGACTCCCTTGCGCTCCACCAGCTCGGTGGGCTGCTCCTCCATCGGCAGGTTGGGCACTGCCTCGACGAAAATGTTCCGGGATTTTGTTTTCTTTGCCATAGGTTGATCCTCCTTGATTTTTTAGATTGCATGAATACTGACTACGGGTACTCTTCAAGCAGCGACTGGGCCTGTTGGAGATCCTGCGTATCAAATCCCTCGTTGAACCAGCCATAGGTCTCGGCCAGGAGCTGCCGGGCTTTTTCTCGTTTACCCAGTCCTTCCCATAAACGATACAGGAGCATCGCTGCCCGCAACTCCCAGGATTTGGCCTGCTGACGGCGGGCGATCTGGATGGCGCGGCGCAGACAATTTTGGGCCTCAATCTGGTCGTCGCCTTCCAACAGCAACAGCTCCCCCCGACGCAGGTAAAGCTCTGCCTCAAAGTGACGCTCCCCGGTTTCCTCCACCAATGCCAGCGCTTCCGCCGTCACCTCTAGCCCTTCTTCGATCTGTCCCGCGTTTCTGCATGCCTCAGTAAAGTTAGCGAGTTGTTGCGTGTGAGATGCGATGATGCCCACAGATGTACACGCAGCCACCCCCTCGCGCAGGCTGGCGATTCCCTCCTTCATTTGTCCTTGCTCCGTCAGCACCCGCCCTTTGACGCACATCCCCCAGGCTTGATACAGCGCAAACCCCTGCTCGTCCCAGAGTTGCAGCAGTTCCTCCGCGTCATCGAGGGCCATATCGTATTTCCCGCAGAGCAAGTGTATGACGCAGCCGGCGATACCCAGGGCAAATCCAAGGCTGAAGGGATGCTCCAACTGGCGAGCCAGAGCCAGCGTCTCCGCGGTCAGTTGCAGCGCCTGAGTTGGATATCCCAGAAACCAGCGAACCCAGCTCAGGTATGCCGTGCAGGTTACTTCTAGGTCCTGACCAATGGGGATAGCCAGCGGATGGTGCTGCTGCGGATCGTAGCCGTCCAGAGCGCGCTCAAGATGGGTCTGGGCCTGAGTGAACTCTCCCAGATAGAGCAGGGATATTCCCAACGCCATGTGCGCCACGGCTATCTGCGCCGGATCGCCCATCTGCCGGGCAAGCGCGAGGAGCTGTTCCGCCAGATCGAACGCCTGCCGATGTTTTGCCCGCGGCATATCAAAGCTCCATTGCAGAAGCAACGTCTCAAAGATGTCTGCTGCCTTGCCGAGCTGCAAGCTCAATTCGCGGGCGCGGGCGTAGGCATGTCCTCGTTCGGGCGCTCCGTAGCTCTTGAGCGCCTGAAGCGGCGTACCCAGCGCGATTTGCAGCGCCAGCTCTCGCCGGGCGCGCTCGGGCGAATCCGGCTGGGTCCTGAGCAATTCGATTCCCCGGGTGTAGTGTGCGATGGCCTCCTGATGAGCGGACATCCGCACGGCTCTCTTCCCTGCCTGGAGCAGATAGTCTGCCGCCTCGTTCACCATACCCGCCGCCTCAAAGTGACGGGCCAGGTGTACGACCACGGCTGGCGAAACGGCGCCAGCTTGAGTACCATTCACCTCGTACAGGGTTTCCAATGCGCGTCCCACGGCCTCGTGCAGACGCGCTCGCTCCACCTCGTCCAGGCGATTGTACAGATATTTCTGGAACAGGTAATGCCGAAAGCGATAGCGGGATAACCGCTGCCCGCTCAGCCGTTGCAGGCTCTGGGCCGCCACCAGACGATGTTGCTTGCTCAGCGCGCCGCTCAAGCGCCGGGCGATCTCGCCTTCGTCAACTCCTTGCACGCGAGCAACTACCTCGACGGTGAAATCTCCCCCCTCCACGCTGGCCGCTTCCAAAGTCGCCTGCCACGCCTGCGGCAATCGACTGAGTCGCTCTGCGATGACGGCTTCCACCCGCGCCGGAAGTTTCCCCCAATCCAAAGTCGATCCCTCCATCCACCGTCCTGTCTCGTCCTGTACCAGATCTCCTCGCTCTTGCAAGCCCCGCAGCAACTCGACGGTAAAGAGTGGATGGCCGCCGGTATGCCGGTGGAGCGTCTCACGGAACGCGGCGCTCAGGCGATTCGGCTCACTCTCCAGGAGGGCATCCACGAACTGCCGCCCGTCGGCTCGAGCCAGATCCACCTGGATGTCCCCAAAATCACGCTGAAATTCGTTGATGATCGGCTCCAGAGGATGACGCCCTTCGCCGCGTCCCAGCGCCACCTCTCCCGACCGGTAGGCGCCTACGATCAGAATGCGTTGACCCGCCAGTCGTCGTCCCAGGTGGAAGAGCAGGCTGATGGAACCGGCGTCCGCCCACTGCAAATCATCCAGCACGAGGATTAACGGATGTCGCCGCGCCAGGCTTTGCAACACCCGGGTGACCTGCTCGAACAGATCCGCCTGCTGTAGATCGGCCTGGAGCGCCGCGCGTTGTACCAGGTCTTCCAGGCGGGTGCGCCAGATCGCGCCTGGAGGCGCAAAAGCCTCCACGCGCAGCGCCAGGGCCGCCCCAGGCACAAAGAGATCGATCAAGTTCGGGCCGGTATCCACCAAAGCCTGCACCGCGTCGGGCAGCACGGCCCACAAACGAAGGGCGTGTTCGCGCGTGATGGCACCGCCCGCCCGCTTGGCCTCGATGTCGCCGGTGAGCAGTTGCACGATCTCGCGAAAGGGCAGGTACGGATCGCCGATGCCGGTGTGGGCGTTGCAGCTTCCGCTGACGGCGACGACGCTACCGTGCGTCTCCATCGTCTGCCGAATGAACGCGTTCACCAGCGCGGTCTTGCCGCTGCCTGCATCGCCGGTGACGAAAACCACCCGGCCATGGCCCGCAAGCGCCATTTCGAGAAACTCGTCCAGTTGGGCCAGTTCGCGCTCCCGGCCCACAAATGGAGAGAGAGAAATAGATAGGGGCAAGGGAAAGGGGAGCATGAAGGAGTCTCTCTGTCTTTCTGTTTCCTTGTCCCCAAGTCTCCCATCGCGGATGCTCTCATACAGCGCCGTGGTCTCTCGCGTAGGCTCAACGCTCAACTCCTCGGCCAGTAGGCGGCGACAGGCCTCGTACTGGGCCAGGGCGGCGCTGCGCTGGCCGCTGAACGCCAGCAATCGCATCAACTGCTGGTGAGCTTCTTCCTGCCAGGGCTCCAGTTCGAGTTGTCGCCGGACGTAGCGTTGGGCCTGTTCGTATTCGCCGCGCTGCTCGTGAACCGCCGTCAGGCGTTCAAGCGCGGATAACACCTGCCGACCGATCTGCTCTCGCTTGAACAGCGCCCATTCCTCAAAGGCCGGACTGTCTCCGATGGAGAATCCCTCCAGGAAAGGCCCACGGTAAAGAGAAACGACAGATTGGAGACTGGAGATTGTGGATTTACCTTCGGCCAAATGATGTTCAAAGACAGCGACGTCGAGGCTATAATCGCTGTCCGTGTTGAATTGGAGCGCGTCGCGGGTGATCGTCAGGAAGGAAGGCTCTGCCGTGCGGTCGCCGATGGCCCCGCGCAGATCGTAGAGGGAGTAGCGCAGATTGCTGAGAGCGTCGCGGTCGGTCCATTCGGGCCACAACAGTCCGGCCAACATCTCGCGGCGATGTGGTCGGTCTGCCTCGACGGCCAGATAGGCCAACAGCGCCCGCACTTTGTCGGACTTGAAGCTTGTGACCGATTCGCCGTCCAGCGTCACCTGAAAAGTCCCCAGCAAGGAAAGCGACAGGTGTGTCATTGTTATTCCATCGAAAAAACTCTGCTCCACCCCGGTACATGACATTATACAGTATTCGCAAAAGAATTACCAACGAGCGTATTTTCCTGCTGTTCTCGCCACGTTCTCGCCACGCTCGGTTGGTATAATTGACTTGGTGTTAGGCAAAAGGTAAGCGTTTAACCATCCTTCCAGACATCAAAGCCCGCGTACCAAAATTCTCGACTGGAGCTTGGCGCTTGTACCGAGCCTGTCGACGTGAAAGGCTCCTACTCGATCGATGCTAGAGTCATCCCTCTGAACGCTTACGACAAAGGAAAGGTTATGGACAACGAGCGACGACGTTACCTCGCGTACATGTTACGACTGTGGGAAGTCAACAACGATGGGAAATTGGACTGGCGAGCTTCGCTGGAAAGCCCTCACACTGGCGAGCGCCATGGGTTTGCCAACCTGGAGGCACTATTTGGGTTTCTGGAGGAAAGGATAGACAATCAATACCAGCACAAAGAACAGTCGCCAGAATAGAATGAATGTCTGACCAAAAAGAGTTTTTGACAAACTCTCATAACCTCACCAAGGAGGAATTGGACGATGAGAAAATATACTTTGTCGCGGCTTATCAATACCGTTCTGTTGATGACACTGATCCTGAGTGGTGCATTCCCCGCCGATCCCGTCCTGGCTCAAGAGCCAGGCCCGGAGGAGATTTCGACTGACGAGCTTATCATTGCGCCAGGCCCACCAGGCCCGGAGATGGACTATCTCTATCCAGCCGACCTGGACCCGCCGGAACAATGCGACGTCCCCGGCAAGGCTCCCTTTGGAGAAGACGTGGAGATTCTGCTAGGCCCCTCGTATGGCTACGACACCTACCGCCTCGGTCAGAGTCCGTCCTGGGGTGGGGAGACTCATCTTCCCGTGCCTTTTACGGGAGGGGCGGTCGGAGCCAAATCCCCCAACAACGTCGCCGCGGTGGCCCTGGGCGCCGATCGCATCGTGGCGGTCTGGAAGGAAAACTATTACGGCAATTACCCCGTGTACAGTATCTGGAACGCCGGATCGGGCTGGTCGCAAAGCAGCATTCTGTACGTGACAGGGCCTAAACCGCAGGTGGTAGGGAATCCCGCCTTGCTTTCCAGACAGCCCAAGAACTGGGTCGCTTTCATTCGCGACGACGATGATTACATCCAGTGCCGGGAGTGGAACGACGGCGTGTTCGGGAGTTGGCAGACTGTGCCGGGCAACTATTACGCCCGTTCAGACCCGGCGGTGATCTCCACAGGCCCCAGCCACATGGCCGTTTTCTTCAAAGATCAGAACGGCGCGGTCAAATTCAACGAGTGGATTGGAGGCGTGGGCTGGCGGTCGAGTCCGATCTCCCTGGGCAAGCCCGCGGGCACTTCGTTCTCGTCCGAGCTGAACGTCATCTCCAGGAACGAGAACCACATCGCTGTTTTTGGCATGACGGCAGATAACAAGCTGTGGGTCAAAGAGTGGACCAGCCTGAACGAGTCGGATTGGAGCGACACCGAATGGGTTTACTTGATGGGCGGCTACAGTATGTTCAAGCCGGCGGTTGTCTCCCGGCACACCAACCACATGGGCGTCGCCGTGCTCACATATTTATCTGGATCGGGGGTGGGCGCCCGCTACAAGGAATGGACGTACCAGTCCGGGTGGAAAGCGTCGGTCGACCTGCCCATTTCTGGCACCGACTTTTGGTCGCCGCTCACGTTCGCCGCCACCTCCACCGACGAGATGTGGCTCTTTGGCGTCAGCGTCGACGGTCGCCTCCAGCGGGCTCAGTGGATCGAGCCGTCAGGTATGGCGCGGGGAGGCTGGACGACCTGGAACTGGATTCACAGCGGGTGGAAGGCCAGCTCAGCCGCGCACGACTGGACCGTGGCTGCTGTGGTCAGACAGCCCTACGATTTAATGGTAATCGGGCGAGAATCTGACAATGAGGTCATTTCCACACACCGCACCACCCAGGAACGCACCGTCAACAAGTATTATCAGGAAAACGGGCGGTATGGGACCCCTCGCGCCCAGACCATAGCCATGGTGAACGGAAAACCGATCTGGGTCACCCTCTGGCGGAGCACTAGCGGAAATTGGAGGATGCAGGCTGCTCAGACCTCCCTCAACTGGTCGATCTACAGCGGGCAGAAGAACCTGGGCCACGCCGATAGCGGCAGCGGCCAGGCGGCCGGGAAGCGCTCCGTCACAGCCGCCGATATAGACGGCGACGGCGACGACGAGGTCGTCGTTGCCACGATGAACAGTGCCGGCACGCAGGTGGACATCTCTATCGTCGAGCTTACGATGACCTCCTCGTCCATCAGCATCGCCTCCAGCAAGACGAGCCGCACCGGGCTGCCTGTCGGCGCCGACGTCAACGTGGCCGTCGGCGACCTGGATGGGGACGGTCTCGACAACGAGATCGTCGTCGGCTACACGCGCTCGCTCTCCAAGATCGTCAAGACGCTCCTGTACCAATACACCGACGACAGTTTACAGTTCAAAGAGACAAAGGCGTGGACTTTTGGCTCCTTTGATGGATGGGTACAGGACATGGAGTTGGCGATAGGGAACGTGCAGCGCTCTACCGGCGAACAACTGGTCATCGCGACGCAGTTTTATGTCAGCATATTAAACACCAATGACGCGCTTTATGGGATCTATCGCTGGGGCGAGGATCAGCGTGGGGACCGGCAACTGGAAGAGATCCAGACCAGTGTGAGCGGTTTCTTCTACAGCGGCGCCAGAGGCGAGTACAGCACCGCCCTGACCACCGGCGACGTGGACGCCGACGGTCTGGAGGAGATCGTCTACGCCTACGGTTCTTTCTTACGGGTGATCGATGGGGATTACTATCCCCACCAGACAATTATCCATCCAGCGTTCACCGTCGCCTCCAGTGACGCCAATCGGTCTCTGGCCGTGGGCGACCTGGATTGGGATGGCAAGGCAGAGATCGTGTACGCCTCCGGCAGCACCGGCTGGGTGGGCGTCATCGAAAGGGCGGATGATGGCGCGCTGTTCCGCTCCGCCGCGTACAGCAGCAACCAGGGCGGGGTGCCCTTGGTGGCCGACCTGGACAACAACTCGCACGAGGCGAACCTGGTGGGCTGCAAGACCTTCAGAGAGGTCTCGGTCATCGCGGTGGTGAACGGAGCGCCCCGCCATTATCGCAACGGCGCTCCAGCGCACACGACTTCGGGCGGGGTTGCCAACTCGTCCACCGCGTCGTCCAGCGCCGAGGATGGCTGGCACGTCAATCTCGGCGAGTCGGTGAGCGTCGGCTTCAAGGTGGAGCAGTCGATCCCCATCATCGGCACCTCCATCGCCGAGGTCAGGGGATCTGTGACGGCAGCGCTGATGGGCAGCCGGATGGGAGCCACCCGCACCTCCGAGTCTACCACCGAGACGACCGGCTTCACCTTTGGCGTTGGCGAATCGGGATACGCCCAGGGCATGGTGGTCTATGACGAGGCGACGTACAAATGCGACTATTACGATGTCTACAAGCCAGACGCGCCGGAAGACACGTCCAGGGCGATGGCCTGCACGCCGACCTCGAACCCGATCCAGACGCACACGACGCTGGATCGCTGGCGCTCGACAGATTTCAAGGACGAGGCGACCGGTTCCTGGGCCGACGTGGGACGCGACTCCACGGACGTGACTCTGTACCCTTCTGCAAACCCCATAGATTCCTACCTGGTCAAGTGGGAAGGAAACGAGTTGCTCGTGCACGAGGAGAACACCGGCGGTCTCTACACCGCCTGGAGCATCGAAGAATCGTCGGGTGAGGACCAGATCGAAGGGGCCACCTGGGACGTGAACACGACCGTCAGCGCGGGGGCGACGGTCGGCGTCGTCACGGTAGATGCCAGCGTCACCGCCGGCTACGGCGAGCAATGGTCCCGCAGCGTCGGTTGGGAGGAGAGCCTGTGCATCCAGGGCAACGTCGAGCATTTCACGGACGATGACTGCTCCGGTTGTTCAGCATACCGCGTGGTGCCCTACGTCTATCAGGCCACGGCGGTGAGCGAGGCCGGGGAGACCTATCCCTACTTGGAAGCGGACTATTACGTTCCCTCTATCGGGATCCGCGCCGTCGAGACCGAGGCAACACCTCAAGAGATCGTGGGGTTGGCCCCGCAGACGCCAGTCATCACCAGCACCACCCACCCCGACCCCGACACCTGGTATCTCACCAACACCGTCACCTTCGAATGGAGCCAGCCGGCAGGCGACCCGGCGGTCGTCGCGGGCTATCGCTGGAACTTGAACGACACCGCAACGATCACGCCCACATCCCTCGTCCCTGTGCTGACCCAGACCCACACCTACGAGGGCGTGCCCGACGGCGTCCACTACCTGCACCTCCAGGCGCTGGGAGATGGCGGCGACTACAGCGAGGTTGCGCACCAAGCGGTGCGGGTGGACGCAAACCCGCCCCAGGTCGCGTTCGTCCTCGAACCCATGGTTACCACTGGCTTCTCCGACTGGTACAACACACCGCTCACCGTCACCGTCAGCACGACCGACGCCGCTGGCTCGGGCGTCGAGACCGTCGAGTACCGCGTGGACAGCGGCGCCTGGCAGACCTACACCGCGCCCATCGCCTTCGTCACCGACACCCTCACCACCACACTCTGGGCGCGGGCGACGGACGGCGCGGGCCACACCTGCGACCCCGTCTCCACCACGATCAAGCTCGACCTCACCCCCCCGAGTCTACTCGACCGAGATGGCTATCGTCTCAGCTACGCCAGCGTGATCACCGACGAACTGGGCAACGCCCAGTTGGTGCTGGGCGGGGCGATCAGTGACGCGCTCTCTGGCAAGCTGATGACCGAGATCAAGCTCGGCGACGGCGGCCTCTGGCGGCCGGTCAACGCGGTGGGTGAGTTCCCCATCCCACCCGGCAACGAGTTCGTCATCACCGATACGGTCAGCCTCAACTGGATCTATACCCCCACTTTCGAGGCGCGGGGCGCGTGGACGATCTGGGGGCGGGGTACCGACCGGGCCGGAAACACCACAGAACCGTTCGACATCGCCGGTTTCTACTGGGAGCCGGACGCCGCGCCCGACCTGGTCGAGAGCCTGGTGAGCGTGGCCCCCGGCCAGGTCTATGCCGGCGACGTCGCGACCTTCACGCTGGGCGTGCGCAACACCGGCTACCAGGAAGCACAGATCGCCCTGACTAGCACGATCCCCACCGAACTGATGGTCCTGACAGACACCATCAGCGGCGGTGGCCAGTACGATGTAGGCTCCGGCGCGATCGTCTGGGCGCTGGACGCGCTGTGGCCGGGCGAGACGCGCTATCTCTTCTTCAGCGCGCGGGTGGACGAAGGATTGGCACTCACCGAGCCACTCACGCTGGAGAACCGGCTGGACGTGCTGGGCTATTGGGTGTGGGAGGATCCCTACGGCGTGATGCCACCCGCGCCGCCCAGCTACACCGAGACGGCGACGACGACGCTGACCGTGCTCACCGGCACGCTGGCCTCCGCCAGTCCGCCGCGCATCTTTGCCGCCGATGTGCTGGAAGGCGCAGCGGTGGACGACCCGCAGGTGACGCTCTTTGTGGACGCCAGCCCCGACGCCGAGTTCCTCTACGTCAAGGAGTGGGTCTGGGACACCGTCTCCGACACGTGGACGCTGGCGCAAGAGAGCGGCTGGGTCGCCTTCGAGGACGCGGATGGCCTGACGGTGAGCGAGAATGTCTTCAGCAAGCAAGGCCGCTACCAGTGGATGCTCTCCGACGGCGACGGCGTCAAGCACCTGGGCGTCTGGGTAGCCGACACCGACCAGCAGACGACCAACCTGAACGACGCCAACCTGATCTACACCAACCTGATGGGCGCAGGCGGCCAGACGTTGGACGCCGGCGAGCGGGTGCAGTATCGCGTCCCCTTGCGGGCGGATACCCTGGCGCTCTTCAACCTGGTCACGCTCAGCGGCGACGCGGATCTGTACGTCTGGAAGCCGCGCTTTGCCTTCCGACCCCACTACCTGAGCAACGCCGGCGAGACCGGCTTCCACATCGAAACGGTCGGCTTCTTTGCCGAGGAGGAAGGCGTGCACATCGTAGAAGTGGAGGCCGCCGCCGACGGCACCACCTACCGTCTGGCGACGGCGGGGGACGTGTCCACCGTCGCCCTGCTGGCAGAGACACAAGCGCCGCTCACGTCGGATCAGAGGATGGCTTTGCAAGCGCGGGACGCAGCGATGGCCGCCGCCTACGACGCGCTGCCGCAATCCGTCCAGCTTCCCTTGCAGGAAAAAGAGCGTCCGGCCCATCCCCTACCGCTGAGCACGCCTTACCGGCTCGAAGAGATGGAGGCGCTGCCCACAGCGCCAACAGTACCAGAGACGCCGCCGACAGAGCACATGGTCTACCTGCCGCTCGTTCTGAGAGAATCCGCAGGTTTGACATTGCAGTCGGATTGAGTATATAATCAAGGTGCAACGCACGTTGAACGTGCGTTGCACCTGAAGGGTCCGTATCACAAGTTATGTAACATCAGGAGGTAAACGATGAACAAGCACATATTGTCCCCATTCTTCAATGCGGCACTCGTATTGGCGCTGATCTTGGGCGCTGCCCTGCCTGCTCTGCCAGCTCTGGCTCAAGAGCCTGTAGCCGAGGCCGGGCCGGAGCCGGATAGCGCCACTGAGGAGATCAAGACTGGATCGTTGCAGCCAGAACCGAACCCCCGCCTGAACGCGGACATTCTGGAGCCACCGGAGAATTGCCACGTCGTGGCCAACGCTTCCTTTGGGCAAGATTTAGAGATCTTGATGGGCCCATTGGGCAGCGGCGCGCTCCGCCGCGTCGATCAGACCCCATCGTGGAGCACGGTGGCGCCTATTCTGTACTGGGGCGCAGGAAGCATCGCGGCCGTCGCAGTAGGCCCCGACACCGTCGTAGCGGCCGGGAGATACGGTACCAGCAATTCCCTGGCGATGGCAACGTGGAAAGCGGGCGAGGGCTGGAGTAACTACTATTCGGCGGATCTGGATATCAAGGGGAGTCCCGCCTTGCTCTCCAAAAGCCCCAACCACTTTGCCCTTTTCGGGCGGGCGACGAACAACTGTATCAAAGTCATGCAGTGGAACGCCCCCTTCGACTGGAGCGATTGGCAGCAGGTCGCCTGCCAGGCCGCCTCAGACCCGGCGGTGGTCTCCAGGGATTCTCACCACATGGCCGTCTTTTTCAAGGCCAGCGACGGCGACATCAAGTTTACCGAGTGGCGGCCGGGGGGATGGCGGACGGAACCGATCTCGTTAGGCAACCCCTCTGGCGCTCAGATCGCCTCGGAGCTGAGCGTCGTCTCGCGGAACGAGAACCACGTCGCCGTGTTTGGCGTCGGCGACGACAACGCGCTCTACATGCGGGAATGGACCAGCAAGAACGCGTCGGACTGGAGCGACACGGCGTGGACGAGTGTGATCGCTAACGTCCAGATCGGCAAGCCCGGTGTTGTCTCCCTCAACAGCAATCACATGGCCGTGGCCGTCATGCGGACCGCCGACCCACCTTACGTCACGCTGCGCGAATGGACCTTCAGCAGTGGCTGGAGGACCAAGTGGAACCTCGGCAGGAAGGATTTTGGGGCGCACCCGACCCTGGCAGCCAAGTCTGGCGAGGAGCTGTGGATCCTGGGGGTGGGCAAGGACAAGGTGCTATACGGCGGCCAATGGACCAACGACGAGCAATGGTCCGGCTGGACCGCGTTCGAGGTCGGCTGGCGGCCGAACCAGACCCTGGGGACCGCCGTCCGGCAGTCTCACGACCTGATGCTCTTTGGCCAACCGGCAGCGGGCGGAGGGACGGTCGAGATCAAGTTCAAGCACTACACCGCGCAGAGCCGCCCGCTCACCAAGACGTCGCTCGGTGTGGTATCCACCGGACTGGCCCGCGGCCAGATCGTGGCCACGGTGGATAACGAGACGGTCTGGGTCTCTGCCGCGCGGAGCGGCACGGGGAAATGGCGGCTTAGGGCGATAGCCCCGGCGACGGATGCGTCAGGCGGCGTCATACTCAGCCACAGCGACAGCGGCATGGCAACCGGCCACGTGGACGTCGCCGCAGGAGACCTGGACCTGGATGGGGACGACGAGGTCGTCGTCGTGACCCTGGATCAGAATGGCGCAAAAATAGACATCTCCGTCGTCGAGCTTGGCTTGATCGAGGACGTATACTACGATCCTGTTCTCGGGTGGCAGGACGTGATCGAGATGTCTCCCAGCCTGACGAGCTACTCGAATAGAAGATTTGGCTACGTGCGGGACATCAACGTGGCAGTCGGCAATCTGGACGACGACGACCGTCAGGACGACATCGTCATTGCCTGGGTCTGGTCCGACATCGCGACCCTGGTGTACGAGTACACGGACACGGGCTTGCAGTTGCGGCCGGGCAAGGATTATGACTATGCCTGGGTTGGACGCGCCAGCGGAGATATAGAGATCACGCTGGGGGCGGTACGGGCCTTTAATCCCCTGTACCCCGGTCAACAACTGGTCGCCAGCGCCCAGGGGATGGATCTCCTGGATCATCGCCCCCCGGTGTACGTCGCCAGTTGGAAGAATGGTCAGTGGATTCTCCACAAGAGCGCCGTGGTCCCCACGCCGTACGAGCCTTTCGGTCGCTACGGCGCGGAGGGCGAATACAGCACCGCCCTGGCCACCGCGGATGTGGATGGCGACATGATCGAAGAGATCGTCCACAGCGAGCGCACGCGCCTCACGGTCCTGAACGCCGATGGCACGGGGCGATTCTTCGATGACCTGCAAGACGCCTGGTACGACGACGAAGAGCTAAAGTACGCCACCGACCGCTCCATCACGGTGGGCGATCTCGACTTTGATGGCCAGGCCGAGATCCTGCACGCGGCGGGCGGCTCCTTGCAGATCCTCCAACATCGAGATCCGCGACTGGAGGACACCTACATCGGTCAGTTGATCGCCACCGGTTCGCTCACGATCCAAGGCGTGCCCATGCTGGCCGACGTAGACCGCGACTCGAACCGCGCCGACCTGGTCGGCTGTGCGAACTTTTCCGACGTCAAGGTCACCGCGGTGGTGAACGGACCGCCTCGCTACGTGGATGAGGAGGGGATCTCCCTGCACGATGGGGGGATGGAGGTCGCCAACTCCACGACGGCATCGACAGCCGAGGAGGATGGCTGGCACGCCGAGGCCGGGGCCTCCCTGAGCGTGGGCTTTGAGCACGAGTTCGACGTTCCCATCCTGGCGATCAAAGTCGGCGAGGTATGGGGGAAAGTGACCGTCGAGTTCATGCGCACCTGGGGCGGGGCGACCGGCACGGAGGAATCCACGACCACGGCGCAGGGCCACACCCGAGGCGGCAGCACCCGGGGCATGGTGCTCTACAACAAGACGGAGTACAGATGCTACTACTACGACGTCTACGAGCCGAACGCGCCGGAGGACAAATCCAGAGCCATGACCTGCACGCCCAGCTCCCAACCCAGTGAGATCGCCGAAGGGTTAGAGACCTGGCATTCGACGACAAAAACGGAGGCGGGCGACTCGTGGGTGGATCTGGGTCGAGCCGGTAGCCTGGCTCCCGGCCTCACCGACGCCGAGCGTCACTCCAACGACGTCTACAGCTATCCGGACAGCCTGCCCGTAGATTACTTCCTCACCACGTGGCACGACTCCACCATGAGGTTGACGGTGTCGGGAGAGGCGACAGAGGAAACCACAGAGCACTTTTGGAGCATCGAGGACTCGACCACCGAGTATCAGGTGGAATCGGGAAGCTGGGATCTGGCCTGTATCATCGCCGGCGGGTTCAAGGCCATGGACGTGACGGTAGACGCCAGTGTCACGGGCGGGGGCGGCAAGGACTGGAGCCGCACCACCAGTTGGACCGAGAACCTGGCCATGGGCGGCTCGGTCAGCAACTTTTTCGAAGACGACTGCCCGGGCTGCCTGGACTATGGCGTGCAACCTTACGTCTGGGAGGCGACGGCCGTGAGCCTGGCCGGGGATACCTATCCCTACCTGGAGGTGGACTATTACGTCCCCAACCCGCCAGGAAGACTTGCCGCCAGCAGCACGCCGCAGAGAGCTGCGCCGCAGAGCGTGGCGCTGGCCCCGTGGACGCCCATCATCACCTGCACCACTCACCCCATCTCCACCACCTGGTACCCCACCAGTACCGTGACCTTTGAGTGGGATCAGCCGGCGGGCGACCCGGCGCAGGTGACCGGCTACTGGTGGAACCTGGCCCACAGCGAGCTGATCACGCCCAACTCGGCGCGCACTTTGACGGCCACCACCCACACCTACGAGGACGTAGCCGACGGCGTCTACACCCTGAGCCTCTGGGCCAGGGGCGACGGCGGCGACTATAGCCCGACGGCGTATCGTCAGGTGAGGGTTGATACCAACCCGCCGCAGGTCGAGCTGGTCCCCGATCCACTCGCGCCCACAGGGATGGGCGGCTGGTACAACACACCGGTGACGGTGACCGCCAGCGCCACCGACACCGCTGGCTCTGGCGTCGAGACCGTCGAGTACTGCGTGGATAGCGGCGCCTGGCAGACCTACACCACGCCCATCGCTTTCGTCACCGACACCCTCACCACCACGCTCTGGGCGCGGGCGACGGACGGCGTGGGCCACACCTCCGACCCCGTCTCGGTCACGCTCAAGCTCGACCTGACCCCACCCAGCTCGTATGACCTGGACGGCAACCGTCTCACCTACGCCAACATCATCACCGACGATATGGGCAACCTCCAACTGGTGCTTGGAGGCGCGCTCAGCGACACCCTCTCCGGTCGGCTGATGATGGAGGTTAAGGCGAGCGACGACACCTCCTGGCGCCAGGTCAGCGCCGTCGGCGAGTTCCCCATCCCGCCCGGCAACGATCTCGTCACGACCGATACGGTCAGCCTCAACTGGATCTATACCCCCACCTACGAGATCCGGGGAGTCTATCCCCTGCGAGGACGCGGTCTGGACAGGGCCGGGAACTATGAGGTGTTCGAGGACGAAAAGCTCGAGATCTTTGGCGTCCTCTGGTGGGAGCCGGACGACACGCCCGACCTGGCCGAAAGCCTGGTGAGCTTGACGCCGGGGGAGGTCTATCCCGGCGATACGGTCACCTTCACGCTGGGCGTGCGCAACACCGGCTACCAGGAGGCCCAGATCGCACTGACGGACACCCTGCCCGCCGAGCTGACTGTTCTGCCAGATACGATCGGCGGCGGCGGCCAGTACGACGCGGACAGCGGGACGATCACCTGGACGCTCCACGCCCTCTGGCCCGGCGAGACGCGCTATCTCTTCTTCAGTGCGCAGGTGGACGAAGGGCTAACGCTGGCCGAGTCGCTCACGCTGGAGAACCGGCTGGATGTGATGGGCTACTGGCCCTGGGGCGAGGAACTGCCCGAAGTGCAGCCCTACCTGCCGTCCAAGCCGGAGGGCCATTCAGCGGTGGCGACGACCACGCTGACCGTGCTCACCGGCACGGCGACCTCCACGAGCGCGCCCACCATCTTTGCCGCCGATGTCCTCGAAGGCGCGGTGGTGGACGACCCGCAGGTGACGCTCTTTGTGGACGCCAGCCCCGACGCCGAGTTCCTCTACGTCAAGGAGTGGGTCTGGGACACCGTCTCGGACACCTGGATGCTGGCGCAGGAGAGCGGATGGGTCGCTTTCGAGGAAGCGGATGGCTTCGAGGTGAGCGAGAGCGCCATCAGCAAGCAGGGCCGTTACCAGTGGATGCTATCGGAGGGGGATGGAGTCAAGCACCTTGGCGTGTGGGTGGCCGATGCCGAACAGCGGATGACCAACCTGAACGACGCCAATCTGATCTATACCAACCTGATGGGCGCGGGCGGCCAGTCGTTGGACGCTGGCGAGCGAGTGCAGTATCGCGTGCCCCTGCGGGCCGACGACCTGACGATCTTTAACCTGGTCACCCTCAGCGGCGACGCCGACCTCTACGTCTGGAAGCCGCGCTTTGCCTTCCGTCCCCACTACCTGAGCAACGCCGACGAGATCGGCTTCCACGTCGAAACCATCGGCTTCTTTGTCGAAGAGGAAGGCATGCACATCGTTGAGGTGGAAGGTGTGACTGACGGCACGACCTACCGACTTTCGCTGACAGGGGATATACCCGGTGCGACGCGCAACACCCCTTCGGCTCTGCTCAGGGCCGGCTACGAAGCGTTGCCGCAAGGCGTCCACATCCCCTTGCAGGAGAAAGAGCGCCCGGCTCACCCGCTCATCCTGAGCACGCCCTACGGGCTGGAGGACGCACAAGTGCTGCCCGAAGCGCCCAAAGCGCCGCCGGAGGAACCGATGGGATACGCAGTTTACCTGCCGTTGGTGATGCGTTCCGAGTAACGTGCGGACGCTCAGACCTCCGGGGTGTATGACCAAGCCTCGGAGGTCTTGGAAAAACTTGTTAGATTATGATTATAAAGGAGAAAGTACAATGACTGAAAAAGTACAGGCATTCCTCAAAAAGCTGGAGGACGAAGAGTTCCGCGCTGCCTTCGAGAACGCGGCGACGCTGGAGGCCAAGGCTCAAGTCCTGGCAGAGGCAGGGCTGAACATCTCGGCAAAAGCGGCCCTGGAGGCCGTGACGGGGCAGGAACTCAGCGACGAGGACCTGGATGCCATCGCCGGAGGAGGCGCGGGCGTCATCCGATACCCACCTTCCCCATCCTGAAAATCCTCAAGGTACCCCTTCCGCTGCTTCCGAGGTGCAACGCACTTGGCAAGTGCGTTGCACCTCACCTCAGATTTGCCCAGGGCCGGAGACGTGTTACAATGTCCACCACTCTATTGCAGTGGATGGAAGCAGATGAGCGGATACCTGATCGGCCGCCCCTATCCGCTTATTCGCTTGTCCATCTGTTGCCGCTCGTGTGGATCTATAACCGAGGCTTGAATCCGCCGTGTACCTGACGCCTGCCGCTGTCGGCTATCTGACCCAACTGATCCTCGCCGCTCTGATCAGCGGTTACTTTCTCTACCTGCTGCGGCGAACTGGGCGCGTTTCGCACATCGTCTGGCTGAGCGGGTTTTTCGTCGCGCTTACCGGTTTCATCGCCACGCTCTTTCTGGAAGCCGCGCTGCTGCCGACTCCCAGGTTGTACGCCGTGTTCCTCCAGAACACGCTGCTTGGGGCCGCGTTGACGTGCTTACTGCAATTCGCCTACCATTTCCCGGCACCCATCGCGTCGCGGCGCCGCGAGGCGCATTTGGTCCTCTACCTCAGCGGCCTCTACACGCTCTGGGAGGCAGGATATGCCGTCTTTCGCTTTGCGCAATTGCGCGTGGGGCACATCTTGTACCGTCCTGCCTGGAGCGATTACGCGTTATTGCTGTTTCTGCTATGGACGCCGCTGAGTTTCCTCCGCCAAATGCGCACCGGAAAGCATGAGAGCAAGCTTGGCCGTCATTTCCCTGCCCGCGAAACCCGCGCTGCGCGTGGATTTTTGTGGATTTTTTTGTTTGTCGCCAGCCTGAGCTTGTTCAATATCTTGCGCAGCGTCTATCTACTCTCGGTGGCGCTCTCCAATCTGGGCATCTCGTTGGGGATGCTGCTCGCGCTCTTCAGCTTCGCGGTGACGTACCTGAACTATCGCCCAGAGACCACATCCTTCATGATAAAACTCGTCGGCGTGACGCTGACGGTGGTGCTGGCCATCATGGGAGTGGTGGGATGGATCGTCTCCCCCGCTTATGAAGCGCACTATCACCCTGCCTCGCTCGACCGGCGCACCCTCCGTTTCACTCCCAATGAGGCCCCGCTGGCGGGCAGCGGCTACACCATTGCGCAAATTCCCTTTACCTTTGTCCACGAGCGAGGCCGCAAGCTGGCCCTGGCCGAAGACGCGGCGCGCACGTGCAGCGATGCGGTCAATTTTCCGTTTCCCTTCTACGGACGAACCTACTCCCAGGTATACGTGTGCAACGACGGCGCGGTGAGCCTGGGGAAAAAACTGGAGTATCGGATATACCAATACCACTATGGCGCCGGCACGCCGCTCATCCTGCCGCTGCTGATGGATCTGTACCCAGAGATCAGCGCCGGAGGAATCTTTGTGCAGCAAGAGCCAGAGCGTCTCGTCGTCACCTGGGATCGCGTGCGGGGCTTTCGGCAGCAGGAGAGCGAGTTCACCTTCCAGGCCGTGCTATACGCCAACGGCATTTTCGACTTTAGCTACAACGGCTTGCCAAAACACCTCGTCTATCACCCCAACGATGATCCAGGGGCAAGCGTATGGGCTGTGGGCGCGCTCCCCGACGAGGGCGGCTACGCTCGACGGCGCACCGGGCCGCAGTTGGTCGCGTGGACGGACCTGCCGCTCAGCAGTGGACCGGATGGGGTGCTGGAGGATTACCGCCTGGAGTTCCGTCAGCACCTGCACCGGCTGTTCGCCCCCCTGGCCGGACTGATTCTGGCCGCCAGTGTCCTCATTGTAACAGGGTTTCCATTGCTGTTCTACATCACTCTGGTCGATCCCCTCAACGCGCTGCTGCGCGGCGTCCGGCGCATCGAGGCCGGGGAGTATGACAGCCGTGTGCCGGTACAATACATGGACGAGATCGGCTTTTTGACGCGGGCGTTCAACGCGCTGGCTGCTCAATTGGAGGATCTGATCCACAATCTGGAGGCGCGGGTGGCTGCGCGCACGGCGGAACTCGACGCGGCCAACGCCCAACTCCGGGACGAGATTGCCGAGCGCGAGCGGGCGCAGGCGGCCCTCGTCGAGCAACAGCGCGCGCTGGCGACCTTTGAGGAGCGCGAGCGGTTGGGCCATGAACTGCACGACGGGTTGGGGCAGGTGATGGGCTACATCAACGTGCAGGCGCAGACGACCCAGACCCTTCTGGACGATGAAAAGACCCTGGCCGCCCGAAGTAACCTGGACGACCTGGCGCGCGCCGCGCAAAAGGCCCACGCCGACATCCGCGGCCACATCCTGGGGCTTCGGACGACCGGGCCGTCCGCCCCGGATTTCTCGACGACGGTGCGGGATTACGTTCGCCAGTTCGGCGAACAGTTCGGCATCGCCGTCTCGCTCAGCCTGCCCGACGACGCGCCCATCCCCCTCTTTGCGTCGGGCGTCGAGGGGCAGGTGCTGCGCATCGTCCAGGAGGCGCTGACCAACGCGCGAAAACACGCCCGCGCCACCCGAGTGGAGGTGGTCTTTGGCCTGGTCGGCGACCAGGTGCAGCTCCTCGTTGCCGACGACGGCGTTGGGTTCGCGCCTCCCCCCCTTACATCCCCCCCAATGGGGGGGACAGAGGGAGGGGAGCCCCACTTTGGCCTGGACATCATGCGCGAGCGAGCAGAGCAGATCGGCGGGCGGCTGGAGATTCGATCCGCTCCAGGCGAGGGGACCCGCATCCTGGTGACGCTGCCGCGCTTCCTGCCCACAGAAACGGATGGGGCAGAGGTAGAGATCAAGGGATTGCGCCTGCTGTTGGCCGACGATCACCCCCTCTTCCTGGACGGGCTGCGCAACCTGCTGCTGGCGCGCGGCCTGACGGTGATCGGCGTGGCGCGCGACGGCCAGGAGGCGCTCGAAAAAGCCCGCGCCCTGCACCCCGACGTGGTGGTCATGGATCTCAACATGCCGCGCCGCGACGGGCTGGAGGCGACCCGCGCCATCAAGGCCGAGCTACCCGACGTCAAGATCGTCATCCTGACCGTGTCCGAGGATGAAGGCCACTTGTTCGAGGCGATCAAGAGCGGCGCTTCGGGTTACCTGTTGAAGAGCCTGGAGGCGAACCAGTTCTGCTCGCTCTTGACGGGCGTGATGCGCGGCGAAGCGCCCCTGTCGCCCGGCCTGGCCGAGCGCGTCCTGGCCGAGTTTGCGCGCGCGGCCTCCCTCCCCGCTACCTCCCCCGAAGGAAGACCCGTTGAGACGTTGACACCACGCCAGCAAGAGATCCTGAGCCTCGTCGCGCAGGGCGTGATCTACAAAGAGATCGGCGAGCGGCTGCACCTGAGCGAAAAGACGATCAAATACCACATGGCCCAGATCCTGGAAAAGCTGCACGTCGAAAACCGCGCCCAGGCGATCGCCTACTACCATCGACAGAGACGAAAATAACCCCACCTGAAGGAAATCCCCCCATCCGCTTATCCGCTGTGCCGAAGGCCATCCGCTGCCCCTGCGTCGAGACTAGACCTTTCCTAGCCCAAAGTCCAGTGACACACCCCACCGCTTCTGCTAAAATAGTGCCAGGTTTGTCTCACCCAGAATTCACAGATGACGATAAAGACGAAACGCATCCTGCTCTACGGCGATTCCATTTTCCTGACCGGCCTGGCGGAGCAATTACAGGCCAGGGCCGATCTGGACGTGCGCCAACAAGCGCCCCACACCGGGCCGCTCCACTTGGGCGACCTTGACGCCGTCATCGTCGACTTTGACGACGCGCAGGCCGCCGACGTGCTGGCGATACTCCGCGCCCGCCCCGACCTCAAGATCGTGGGCGTCAACGCGAGCGACGGCGCGGTGACGGTGCTCTCCGGGCGGATATATCTGGCGCATACCCTGACGGACGTGGTGGGGTGCCTGGAGTGAGAAGGAGGTGAAAAGACATAGACATAAATCGGAAAAGACCAGGGGCGGGGCACCTGCTCCGAGAAACGTCACCATGCTGAAAGCGTGGGAGGGCGACCAGATTCAGCAAGTTTTGGTTGTATCACACACAAAAAGGAGAATATGATGAAAAAGAAACTATTTAATGGTTTAGCGGCATTGGTACTGTTGCTGGCCCTGGCCGTTCCGGTGTTGGCGGCTCCGGCGGCCCCGGGTACCTTCCAAACAACATTGGACAACGATAATAATACACACACGAACTCCGCCGACAACGACATGGACACCTATCTCTGCTCGGGGGATTTGCTCCTACCTATCGAGTTCGACATCCACGGAGTGGGGGGGCTGCCTCCCACCACCTCCGTGCACCTGGTCATCTATGCTTTCGACGTAGACGAGGAATCCGGCGAGATCGACCATGTCTACTTGAACGACACCGGGCAGACGGCGTCTGTCGGTACTTTGGCCGGTACGAATGGTACCTGGAGTATGTCGATACTCGACGTGAGTGGCGCGACCTTCCCGGTGGGTGCAGGAACTAACCAGATCGACATCACAGTCGCCGCTGGCTGGTGCATCAATGTGGACTGGGGCCAGATCGTCATAGACGGCGGCGCGCAGGTTGATGCACAGATCACCGGCCTCACTGCCACCGGCAGCGATTGGGAAAACGTCCAGGTCGCCGCAGACATTCATGCGACAAACGCCGGCAACTATGCCGTGGATTTGAACCTGCTGGGCCCGAATCCCAGTACCAACAACCTGGATATTGTCTCCCAGGATGGGTTTTACTTGGGGGCCGGGGGAAATACCACCCGCAACCACAGTATGTCGACCCAGTTCGAGCCAGCCGAGGATGATATATTCACCATTCAGGCCATCCTCTATGACCCCGCCACCGGCTTCATCCACCACATACGGGAAACCACGTGGCAGTACAATCAAGACAGCGATGGCGATGGCATCCCCGATGACCTCGAGTGCCCTGGCGGTCCGATCTGTCCTGACACGGACAACGACGGCATACCAGACCATCAGGACCTGGACGCCGACGGTGATGGTATCCACGATATCGTCGAGTGCCCGAACCCCCCAGCCGGCTGCACCGACAGCGATCTTGACGGTGTCCCCGACTACAAAGAGCCGAACGACGCCGATAGCGATGGCGACGGCACGCCGGACCATCAGGACACCGACTGCGACAACGACGGCATCCCCGATGGGAGCGAGTGCACCGGCACTCCCTGCCGCGAGACCGACTTTGACGGCGACGGCATCCTCGACCGCTTCGAAAACAACAACTACGACAGCGACGGCGACGGCTACAATGACTACGAGGACGACGACGCTGACGCCGACGGCATCCTCGATGGCTGCTGCTACTGGTCAGGTTGCACCCCCGCCGTCTACACCTGCGAGCGCTTCGACGACACCGATCACGACAACATCCCCGACCGGCTCGAGTCGAACTACTTTGACACCGACCTGGGCACCCTGGCGGACTATGTCGACATCGACAGCGACGGCGACGGCGAGTTCGACTATGACGAGATAAACGATCCCTTCCCAGTACATCCAGGACTTCCAGACGGAGCATTCGCTGACTCTGACGAGGACGGCGTTCCCGACCGCCTCGAGTCCAGTATCTTTGACAGCGACGGCGACGGACGCTACGATGAGTTTGACGAAAACAGCGACGACGACAGCGCCGGCGACGACGGCGTCGAAGATCCTGGCCCCGATCAATTCGGCTCCGGATTCTACACCGACACCGACGGCGACGGCATCCCCAACCGGTACGAATCCAACGACCACTACAGCGACACCGACTGCACCCCCGACTATGATGACACGGACGCCGACGACGACAATATCTCTGACCACGACGAATGGTACCGAGACACCGACGGCGACCACGTCCCCGACCGGTACGAGTCGAACATCCTGGATACCGACGCCGACGGTGACGTCGACTACCTGGACATGGACAGCGACGATGACGGTATCGACGACGGCGACCACAATGGTGACGGTACCTACCACGAGGGCGAAGGACTCTTCGACGCCGACGGCGACCACGTTCCCGACCGGGTCGAACCCCTCTGGCACTACAGTGATGGCGCCGACGTCATCAATGACCAGACTAACAGTGGCACGGGAACCACCCTTCCCCTTGGGGGCACCTACGACGGAACCTATCCCGTTCACGGCGGCACCTTGGTGTATACCGGCACCGATCAATACGACTGGGACTGCGACGACGATAATATTCCCGATGGTGACGTCAATGGTTGCGGGACCGGCGAAGGACTCGCTGACGAGGACGGCGACGGCATTCTCGACCGCTTCGAATCCAACACCCGCGATAGCGATGGCGACGACATATTTGACTGGGAGGATACCGACAGCGACGACGATGGCACCCCTGACGGCGGCCCCGGCGAAAGGCTCGACGATCCCGACGACCACGGCCAACCCCGCGACGACAACATCCCCAACCGGATCGAATCGAGCATCGCCCACAGCAATGGCTTGCTCAGCGGGAACACTGACCAGTACAACGGCAACAGCGATGATGACGGCGTCGGTGACGACGATGTCGCCGGGGAAAGGCTCGACGACGACGTCGACGCGGACGGCATCCCCGACCGGCTCGAGGCCAACGACCACTACAGCGACGCCATCGGCAAGGACGGCTTTGTCCCTGGCCCCTACCCCGACGGCTACGACGAAAATGACACCGACGCCGACAACGACTGCATTTACGACGGCGACACTGCCGGTCCACTCGACCACGAGCAAGAAGGGCTGGGTGACTTTGACGGCGACGGTGTCCCCGACCGACTCGAGTCCAACTACAGAGACACCGACGGCGACGGCGACCCGGACTATGATGACACCGACTCTGACGGCGACGGCTTCGATGACGGCGTCGAATGGCTCCAGGACACGGACGGCGACTTTATCCCCGACCGGCTCGAGTCGAACACTACCGACACCGACGGTGACGGCGACCCGGACTATGATGACACTGACTCTGACGGCGACAACATCCCTGACCACGTCGAGATCCTCGATGCCACCTGCGATGGCGGGTTCCTGGGCGACCGGGATGGCAACGTTGGCGACGGGTGGTGGAACTATATCGACCACGATCCCACCGGCTACTTTTACAACCGGTTCACCGGCGAGATCGTCGCCAGCCCAGAGATCTCGATCTCGGTGGAAGGCCCTCCTGGCGCCGTCATCACCATCACCCACTACGGCAACGAGGGCTTTTACCAGTTCAGCACCGACGGGACGGCGGGCATCTACACCCTCACGCTGAACGGCGCGCCGCCGACCGGATACGCACTCGACTGGGCTCACTGCCCGCCACTGCCGGGACCGTACAACCCGCCTGCGCCCGAGATCCCACCGTACGATCCAGCCGATGTAAGTGGAAGCTTTAACGGTGAGAATCAGGATACGGGTTACCTGATGGCGGCCGGATGCACAGACTATTACTTGACCTTCGAGTTGGGGGATGACGACAAGGTCATCATCAACAACAACATCCCGCTCATCCCCACCGTCGGCGGCCTGACCGAGCCAGTGGACCGGATGGCACTCCTGTCGCCCGTGCTCCTGCTGGCCGCACTGTTCGCCACGGGCGCGCTCGCAGCCGTGACTCTCAAGCGACGCACAGCCTAAGGCCTAAACCACCCCGGGTAACCATTGTGGCCCTGCTGCTCGCGCGAGCAGCAGGGCCATTGATTTTTGCGTGGATAGCCGGGCAAGTTGGCGCACGCCTCAATGCAAGACCACGCAGGATTTTGCACTCTTTGTGTGCAGCAAGAGGCCCCTGTCAACACCGCGCGCGGACATCTGGGCAGGACTGGGCGACAGCACCCAAGTTACTTGCACGTTCCCGGCGCTTGTGTTATAATCTATCCCGTATAGTCGCAACGTCGAGAAGTGGGCCAGTCCCACTTTTCTTCATATACGGTCACTTTGGTGCGATTGAATCTAGTTTGTGGCCTGGACGGGGATAGACCCCGCAGGCAGGAGAAGGACGATGAAGTCGGAGTTCTTGTTGGCATTTAACGAAATCTGTAGCGACCGCGGATTGCCCAGGGAGGTCGTTCTTGAGGCGATAGAGACAGCGCTCGTCTCTGCTTACCGCCGTAACGTGGACAGCAAGGCGCCTGGAAACGTTATGGCCAAGATCGACCCTGCCACCGGGGAAGCACACATTTTCGTCGAAAAGCAGGTGGTGGAAAAAGTCACTGACCCCGATCAGGAAGTGGGGCTGGCAAAGGGACGCGCGATCCAGCCCGATATCCAGGTAGGGGATATGTTGGTGATGGAAGATACGCCGTCAGACTTTGGGCGCATTGCAGCGCAGACTGCCAAGCAGGTGATCTTGCAACGCATCCGCGAGGCGGAGCGGGATGCCCAGTACGTGCGTTACGCCGAGCAGGAAGGAGAGATCGTTCACGGCATCGTGCAGAGCATCAAATCGAAAGTGGTGATGCTGAACCTGGGAAGTGTGGAGGCGATCCTGCCGCGCAGCCAGCAGATGTCTGGCGAGCGTTATCACCTTCACCAACGTCTGCGAGCGTACGTACTGGAGGTCCGCAATACCAGCCAGGGACCCAAGATCGTCCTATCGCGCAGCCATCCCAAGATGTTGCGTCGCCTCCTGGAACTGGAGGTGCCCGAGATATTTAACGGCACGGTCGAAATCAAGGCCATCGCCCGTGAGGCCGGCTCCCGTTCCAAGATCGCCGTGGCCGCCCGTCAGCCTGGCGTGGACCCGGTAGGGGCGTGCGTCGGTATGCGGGGCGTGCGCATCAAGTCCATCGTCAACGAGCTGGGTGGAGAAAAGATCGACGTCATTGAATGGAGCCCGAACGCCGCTACCTTCATCGCCAAGGCGCTTAGCCCGGCCCAAGTACTGAGCGTGCGAGTGGATGAAGAATCCGATGGGAGAAAGGCCGCCAGCGTCGTCGTGCCCGACGATCAACTCTCGCTGGCGATTGGACGCGCGGGGCAGAACGCCAGATTGGCGGCTAAACTGAGTGATTATCGCATTGACATTCAGGGAGCTACCGAAGCCGCTACCTGGGCATTACAGCGGATCAACGAAGACCCCGACGTGCTGCCTAGCTTGGGCTTGGTCGCAGAGCTTGTTCCCACCGTCGCCGGTATCCTGCAGCGCCATCGAGAAAATCTGCCATACACCGGCGAAGAGTTGCTCGCTGTGCGCCAGGTGGTAGAAACCGTCTGGGAACACTATGCTTCGGTTCGTCGGGCCGAGCGGGAGCGCAAAATCAGGAAAGAAATGGCTCAGCAGGCGGCCCTTGAAGCGGTTCGCGAACAGATCCCCGCTCAAGCGTTCGAAATTCCTCTGGCCGACATCGGCCTCAGCACCCGCGTACTGAACTGCCTGGAGCAATCCGGGGTGGAAACGGCTGGCGATGTACTGGAGCGACTGGCCGTCGAGGGCGACGAGGGGATACTGGCACTGCCTGGCATCGGCCCCAAGTCATTTGAAGAGATCAACCAGGGCATCGAGGCATTGGCACTGACGGAGGCCGAGGAACCCGCTCCTGCTGAGGCCATCGTCGAGGAAAAAGTGGAAGCGGCAGAGAAGGTCGAGGAAGAAGCCATCGTCGCCGTCGAGGAGGAGATAGCGACAGAAGCAGAGGTGGAGGAGAAAGTCAAAGAGCCGGAGGCCGCAGAATCGCCTGAAGAAAGCGTTGTTGAGGAAGAAGCGCCTGAGGAACCGGAGATCCCGTCCTTCTTGTTTGGAGAACAAGAGGAGGAGCTCGATCGCGAAGAAAAGCTCAGGAGAGAACGAGAACGTCGCAGGCAGCTCGTCTACGACGAAGAGACCGGCGAGCTGATCGCCCGTCGCCGGCGCAAACGAAGCGATGACGATGTTGAGGATTGGCGGCACTATACGGATTATTGATGGTATGGCCAAACGATCGCAGCGGCGCAAGCACATTCCACAGCGAACCTGTATCGCCTGCCGCACTGTGCGACCCAAACGGGAACTGGTCCGCGTCGTGCGCACTCCCGAGGGCGCTGTGATGGTGGACGAGACAGGCAAGCGGAGTGGGCGAGGAGCGTATCTCTGCCCTCGGCGCGAGTGCTGGGAGATGGCACTGGCAAAGCGACAACTGGAGCGCGTGCTAAAGATACCGTTGACTTCTGAAACTAGAGGCCGGTTGCAAGAGTATGCGGAAGAATTGCGCCAAAGGTCCGAACAAGACAAGAAAGCAGTGAAGGGAGCAGGTTGAGATGAATGAGAAAACAACGCCTTCACCGAACAGCGGTTCGGCGAAGGCAAAGGTGCAGGAAGAACGAGTCGTCGAGATCCCGGACTTTTTGGCTGTGCGCCAGTTGGCCGAGCGGATGAACGTCAGCCCCATTGACGTGATCAAGGCGTTGATGGTCGCCGGTGTGATGGCGAACATCAATCAGCAGATCGACTACGAAACGGCCGCCATCGTAGCCCAGGAGATGGGTTTTGAGCCGAAAAGGGAAACCCTCGAAGTTGAGGAAAAAGTCGAGGAAGAGGGACCCACGCGGCTCTGGGTGCGCTTCTATGCCGACGAAGATCCAGAAAAGCTCGAACGGCGCCCTCCGGTGGTCACGGTTCTGGGTCACGTGGATCACGGCAAGACCTCGCTGCTGGATACCATCCGTCACACCGACGTGTTGGCCACCGAGGTGGGAGGGATCACCCAGCACATTGGCGCGTACCAGATCGAGCGCGATGGACAATTGATCACGTTTATTGACACACCCGGCCACGAGGCATTCACCGCCATGCGCGCTCGAGGTGCCCATACTACCGACATCGCGGTGCTGGTCGTAGCTGCGGACGACGGCGTGATGCCCCAGACTGTAGAAGCCATCAACCACGCCCGCGCTGCCCGCGTCCCTATCGTCGTGGCCCTCAACAAGATCGATAAGCGCACTGCCCAGGTCGAAAGGGCGAAGCAACAGTTGTCTGAGCAGGACCTGGTTCCCGACGATTGGGGGGGAGACACCCTCTGCATCCCCGTTTCGGCAAAAGAAAAAACGGGCCTCGACGATCTATTGGATGCTATCCTGCTCGTCGCCGAGTCCGCCGAGATCGAAGCCAACCCCAACCGGCCCGCGATGGGCACGGTACTGGAAGGACGATTAGATCGCGAGCGTGGCGCGACCGCCACGGTTCTGGTGCAGAATGGCACATTGCGCGTGGGCGATGACATCGTAGCGGGCCTGACGTGTGGTCGCGTGCGCCAGATGCTCGACGAGACCGGTCGTCCCATTCAAGAAGCAAAGCCCTCGACGCCCGCGCTGATCCTGGGTCTCTCCAGCGTGCCCGAGGCGGGAGAGATCTTTGAGGTGGCCCCCGACAGCCGCACTGCGCGAGAGATCGTCGCCGAGCGTGCAGATGACCAGGCCGCCAGCGCCGCCGCCCCCGTCCAGACCTTTACCCTCGACGACTTTGCCAGCCGCATCCAGGCCGGACAGGTCAAGGAACTCAATCTTATCATCAAGACGGACGTTCAAGGTTCCATCGAGCCGATTGTGGATTCACTCAAGCAACTGGGCGACGAGGATCTGGAGGTCAATATCCTGCACGCCGCCGCGGGCAACATCAACAAATCGGACGTGACCCTGGCCATCGCCTCCGACGCGATCGTCGTTGGTTTCCAGGTGCGGCCCGACGTGGCCGCTCGCCGTCTGGCGGATAACGAGGGCGTAGAAATTCGCACCTACGACATCATCTACAAGTTGGTGGAAGAGGTGGACAAGGCGCTCAAGGGGTTGCTGGAGCCGGTGTACGTGGACGTGACGATCGGCGAGGCGGAGGTGCGAGACACCTTCAATATCCCCGGCGTCGGCGCGGTGGCCGGATGTTACATTCGCCAGGGCGAGGCCCGGCGCAACGCCCGCGCGCGGGTCTTGCGGAATGGACATCAACTGTACGATGGGTTCGTCTCCTCGCTCAAACGATTCAAGCAGGACGTGCGCGAGGTGCGCAGAGGATTCGAGTGTGGCGTGGGGTTGGTGGATTTTGGGGATTTTGCCCCGGGCGACGTGATCCGATTCTACGTGAAGGAGCAACAAGAAGTCACATGAGCAAAAAGTATCAGCGGCGCGTCTCTGGATTGATCCTTACTCACCTGACGGATATTTTGAGACGCAAGGTCAGCGACCCGCGCTTGCAGATGGTCAACGTCACCGGCGTGGAGATCACACCGGATGCAGCCCGCGCCGATGTGTACTATAACCTGTTGGGCGGAGGCGACGCGCGCACCGAGGCCCAGGACGGCCTGGAGGGCGCGGCCAGTTGGCTGCGGCACGAATTGGGGGGGCGGCTGCGGCTGCGCAATACCCCGGAATTGGTCTTTCACTACGACCCCTCTGTGGAGCATGGTGAACATATCGCTAATATCCTCGACGAGTTAGGATTCGGTGACACAGAAGACGACGTTGAAACGGACGCGCTGGAAACAGGCGGGCCTTGAACAAGCGAACCAGCGGATCCAGACGGCTCGCCACCCTCTATTGATCTGTCACGTCGCCCCCGACGGCGATGCCATCGGCAGCCTGACGGGGCTAGGACGGGCCTTGTGGCAGATGGGACGCGAGCCGATCCTGGCCTGTCCGGATCCCGTCCCCGCTCGCTTTAACTTTCTCCCCGGCGTCGAAACGGTCGTACAGGAGGCCAACGATCTCTTCGACCTCGTCATCTCCCTCGATTGCTCCGATTTGAGGCGGCTCGGTCACTTTCCAGAGACGCCGGGTTTCAGCAACCATCCGCTGATCAACATCGATCACCACCTGACCAACTTGAATTTCGGCGACGTGAACCTGGTGGATCACCAGGCTGCTTCCACTACCGAGATCGTGTTGCAGTTGTTGGAGTACATGACCGTTCCCCTAGACGCCAAACTCGCCACCTGTCTTTTGACCGGTCTCGTCACCGACACCCGGGGCTTTCGCACGAGCAACGTCACGCCCCACGTGATGGACGCGGCGCTGCGGCTGATGAAGGCCGGCGCTTCGCTGCCCTACATCGCTCAACATACCCTGGATCGCCGCCCCACCGGCGCGCTCCGCCTGTGGGGAGCGGCGCTGTCTCAGTTACACCTCACCGACGGGGTGATCTGGGCCAGTATCCCCCTGGCGATGCGGCGCTCGGTGGATTTTGTGAGCAACAGTGACACCGGACTGGTCAGTTTTCTCGCCAGCGCCGACGATGCCGACGTGGCTGTGGTCTTTAACGAGCGCGAGGACGGACGCATCGAGGTGGGGTTGCGCGCCATGCCCGGCTTTGACGTGGCGCAAGTGGCGCTCCAGTTTGGCGGCGGCGGTCACGCCCTCGCCTCTGGCTGCACGATCGCTGGGCCGTTGGAAGCGGCCCAGGAGCGGTTCTTGACCGCGCTCTACGCCGATCTGGCCCGCCAGCGCCAAGAACGCGCCTGAAGCATTTTGATTATTCAGGGCGCGAATGCCTTCTCTACCAAAATGCCTGATGGAATCCTCAATCTCGACAAGCCCCGCGGCCTGACCTCTCACGACGTCGTGATTCGCGTCCGCGTTTTGACCGGCGTTCGCCGCGTGGGCCACGCCGGCACGCTCGATCCCCTGGCGACCGGCGTATTGCTCTTGTGCATCGGGCAGGCCACCCGTGTGTCCGAGTATTTGATGACCGGGCGGAAGACGTATCGCGCCCGCGTGCGGCTGGGGATCACCACCGACACGTACGACATCGAAGGGCAGGTCTTGGCAGAAGCGCCCGTCGAGGTGAGTCGCGCTCAGGTCGAGGCGGCGCTGACCCATTTCCGAGGACAGATCGACCAGGTCCCGCCGATGGTTTCGGCGCTCAAGCATCGGGGCACACCGCTTCACCGGCTGGCCCGCCAGGGCGTCGAGGTCGAGCGCGCGCCGCGCCCGGTCGAGTTCTTCCGCCTCGAACTGACCCGGTGGGAGCCTCCAGAATGCACGTTGGAGATGGTCTGCTCGCCGGGGACCTACGTGCGGGCGCTGGCCCACGACCTGGGGCAGATGCTCGGTTGTGGAGCCTGTGTCGCGGGATTGACCCGCCTGGCCAGCGGCGACTTTTGCCTGGAGGACGCCATCACCTTGGAGGAATTGACCCAGGCGGTGGAGGAGAACCGCTGGCCTGACCTGCTGCATCCGATGGACACGGCGCTTGCCGGCCGCTTCCCCTCGTTGCACCTGGACGCGAACGCGGCGCGACGAATCTGCTCAGGACAGGCGATTGTGGATACCGCCCCTGCGTCCGCAGCGCGGAGAAAGCACGACGAAAGGCAAACGGCGAATCTGGCCCGGGTCTATGGGCCAGGCGGGACCTTTCTGGCAGTCGCGGCCTACGACCCGGCGGGCAATGTCTGGCGACCCCGCAAGGTGTTCCGTCCGTGGCGTCCTGAGCTTGAAATATCGAGGTCTTGATCCATGCGCATCGTCCACGATCTGGCGCACATTCATTCCACCTCACGCTCTTATGTGACCGTAGGCGTCTTTGACGGCGTGCATCGGGCGCATCAGCGGCTCATCACCACGATGGTGGAGGCGGCCCATTCGGCGGGCAAGGCCGCCGCAGCCATCACCTTCACCCCTCACCCGGCGGTCGTGCTGGGCGGCGAACCTCTGCCTCTGCTGACAACGGTGGAGGAGCGGATCGAGTTACTGGCGGCGCTGGGGCTTGACACGTTGGTCGTCTTTCCTTTCACCGAGGAGACCGCGCGCATCTCGGCCACGGATTTCACCGAGAGATTGATCCGCCATCTGCGACTGGCCGAGCTGTGGATCGGGCCTGATTTTGCGTTTGGCCATCGACGCGAAGGAGACATCCCCTTTTTGCGGCGGCTGGGGGCCGAGAGGGACTTTTCTGTGCACGTCGTCGAGTCGCTGATGTGGAACGGGAAAGCGATACGCAGCAGCCGCGTGCGAGAGGCGCTAAAGACGGGGAACATCCCTGAGGCGACCGGTTGCCTGGGTCGTCCCTACCGATTGTCTGGGGTCGTCGTCCAGGGGCGCGAGGTGGGGCGCAGCATGGGCATCCCTACCGCCAACCTGTCCATTCCGCCCGACAGATTGATCCCTGCCAGGGGAGTCTATGCCTGCCTGGCGCACATCGAGCAGCCGGGGCCGTCGTACCCGGCAGTGGTTAACGTCGGAAACCGCCCCACGTTTGGCGATCAGGCGCTGGCCGTCGAGGCTCACCTGCTCGATTTTGGCGACGGCGATCTCTACCATCAAGGGCTGGTGCTCGATTTCGTCGCGCGCTTGCGAGACGAGCGGGCTTTTCCCAACCCTGACGCTCTGATCGCACAGATCCAGCAGGACATTGCGCATGCCCGGCTCATTTTGAGCAGCTAACACACGAAAAAGCCGGGCTTGAAGCCCGGCCCTAAAAAATCCGTCGCTGGCTCAGCGGCATTGTCCTGCAATCCGCTGTTCTACAACCCCCCGATCTCGAAGGAATGTCCCAGCAGTTCCAGCAGCGCGGCTGAAGCGTCTGGCTTGGGGTACTGGAGCTCGATGACCTGCGACTGACCCGGCTGAATGACCCAGGGGAGCTGGGGAGCCGCCGATTGTAAGGCGCTCATCCCCGCGCTGGAAGAGAGGCTGATGTCGCCTATCTCCACCGTGACCGGGCTGCCTCCCGTATTTCGTATCTCTCCCTCGATCATCAGCATGTCGCCGTCGAGGAAGGCGTCTACGATCGTGATCTCGGCCTGGGCGGCTGGCGCCACCTCCACCTCTGTTTCGTACGGGATGCTCACGTTGGCCCGCGCCTCCGACCCGGGCCGGGGGGTAAAAGTCCACAGGAGCGTGGGACCGGCGAGCGGATCGGGCACCATATAACCGGCCGTGCCCTGCACCGTGGCGCCCGGCTCGATGAGACCGCTGAGCGGGCCGTGCTCCCCGGCGGCGCTGGCTGCGGGGGAGAGAAGATACGGGGTCTCCATACCGTTCTTCAACTGCATGGTGAAGGCGTCGGCGTCCAGCGGCGCGTCGCCCACGTTTTCGACCGAGAACTCGACCAGGTAGTACATCGTTCCGGGCGGGAGGTCGGGCGCGCCGCGCTCGGCGTGCCCCCTGATGACCATCACCCGCGCGTCGTCCACGCGCACTGCCTGGCCGGGATAGGCCAGCGTCTCTGATGAGGGAGGCTCGATCTGCTCGACGTCGGCGGCGTAATCGGCGGTGGCGATCTGCCGGACGCCGTCCTTGTCCAGGATCAACGTCAGGCGGGGGCGCTTCTGTTCGAGGGCGCTCGTTTCACCGGCAGCCGCTTCTCGCCGTTCGACAAAACGGAAGGAGAGCACTGTGCCGCTGGAGAGTTGCAGGGTAATCTCGTCTCCCGGCGCCAGCGCGGTCAATAGCGCCTCGTTCTCCGGCGTTGGCTCCAGCGCCAGGACATAGTTGATCACGGTGCCGCAGAGCCATACGGCTGCCCCTGAGCGATCCGCCGGATATGTCCACGATTCCTCCTCAGACACAACCGCCGCGACGGGAAGCGTTTCGCCCTTCACCGTGAGCGAGACAGGGAGCGACACGGCAACTTCTACGTCTCCACTGCTGATGATCGTCTCACAAGTTGTTTGAGGGGGCGGGAGGGGAGATGTGATGACGGTAGGGGTGAGTTTGACGACCTCGAGCGGTATGCCAGGGTTGGCCTCTTCCTCCGGGGCGAATAGACTTCTCAGTCCCAGAAAGAGAATCAGGGCCAGGGCGACGAATAATAGAAGCGTGCCGCCGATGATGGACACGATCATCAGTCCACGAGGCCGCGCTGCTTTGGCCTGGGGGGATCTCTCCGGCGTCGGGGCGGAATGTGGTTCGCTCATATGATTTAGAGGAGGTCTTTTCTCACCTGGGCGGGACGCGCAGGTAGATGCTGGCTTCTTCGCCCGTGACCAGTTGGCTAAAGCCCAGGTAAGGGACGTTCACGCGCACGGCGCCCTGTGCCGCGACGGTGAACTCGAGATTCCCCTGTTCGTCCGTAAAGCTCTGGGCCAGCAGTTGATTGGTGAGAACTTCGTAGGCCTGAACCGAGACGCCGGCAATGCCCTCTCCCGCGCCGGGCTGGTGGTCGTCGTTGGCGTCGAGATAGACCAGCAAGCTGATCGGGAGGAAGCGGGGCGCGGGTGTCGTGGCGGGCGCGGACGTGGGCACGGGGGTGGGGGTGGTCAGCGCGCGCACCGTCAACTCGGCGGGGGTGGGGGTGGCGTCCGAGGTTTCGGGCGTCGCGGTAGCGGTGGGAACGCCCGGCTCTGGGGTGGAAGTGGGCCGGGGCGTGCTGGTTGGCTCGGCCCCCTCGACGGTTGGCGTCGCGGTGGGATCGCCGGGAACGCGCGCCTCACAGAGTAAGGTATAGTTGCTGTTTTCGATGTTGCTGGGCGTGCGATCGCCATAGCCCACCAGGATGTACAACCAGCCGTCATACGTGGCATAGTAGCTCAGGGCGCTCTCCGGCTTGCCCGGCGCGACGTCGTCGTTGCCAGCGATGCCGTTCTTGTTGTTGTCATAGAGGATCATGTTCGTGTCTACACCTGGAGACAGCCCCGACGTGGCGCAATCATAGATCAGCCCCGGCTTGACCCAGAGTTTGAAATAGTCGTTGTCCACCCCTTTGTAGTAGGGCGGGACAAAGTTAAAAGTATAGGACTGGTTGACGGCGATGACGCAGGCGTGTTCAAAGTCGAGGTTGTTCTCGCAACTGTCGGCATCGGGGTCTGGGCCAGGACCGGCGCCGGGTGTGGGCGTGGGCGTGGCTGTGGCCGGCGCGCTGGTCTCTTCCAGTTTCAGGTTGTAGCTGCCGGTGGTGCCGGCGACCTGGTTCCTGACGCGGATGTAATAGTACCCGTCGTACTTGGCCTTCCACTCGACCTCCGATGCGTAGCCGCCGCCACCGTCGTCGTCGCTTTCCAAGAGGTTGTTGTCCTGGTCGCGGATTTCCACGAGGGTGTCAATACCGTTCAACTCGCTGGTCGTGGCCCGGTACCAGAAACCATCCTTGGTCCAGAACTTGAACCAATCCTCGTCGCCGGAGGGGTAAAAGTTGGCCACACCCTCGAGATCTTTGAGCGTGATCGACGTCACGACCGGCAGTTCGTACGCCTCGCCGAGGTTGTCGTTCGGTTCGTAATCGTCCTCTGAACTGGCAGGGGGCGTCGCGGTCGCGGTTGGCTCGGTGCGAGAGGTGCTCAGGTCGTACGTTCTGCCAGAACACTGCTGGGTGAGCTGGTATACCTCAAAGTAGTAGGGTCCCTGGCTATCGGCCTCCAGGCTAACATTGGCAGAGTTATCGTCCACTGCATCGTCATCGGTGATGATCGGTGTGAGGCTCGCATCGTAGACGATGATGCCCAGGTTGTAGTTGGTCGTTTGATCGGGCGCCGCCTCCACCTCGTAAATCGAGCCGATTTTGGCATTGTCGAGCCGGAACCAGTCGGAATGAGTGGTTCTTTTCCTCTCTTCACCAGAAGGCACGTTCGTCTCAGCGACCAGCGCCAGGTTGTTGTAATTACCCAGTTGGGCTGCGTTAGCGGAGGATGTATTTGTATTGTCCAGGCCGTCGGTCGTCGTGACCGTCAGGGTGCAGGTGATGACGCTCTGGTAAAAGGGCAGCAGTTGACTTTTCGATGGATCGTCGAACGTGTAATCTGGATCCGGAGCGGCCATAGTTGGGGCAGTGCCACTGCCAATTACAGAGAGCAACACCAGCAACAGACCCAGGCCCGTCGCCACGATCAAAAACGGTATGCGTTTACATCTCATCGCCACATTCCTCCCGGCGGAGCGTGTCCTGTACAAACACTCCGACCAAGAATACTATACCACAAACAGCGCCAGACTTCAAGCGGTACTATAGTCACGGTTTTGAGGTTTTGGTAGGGGTGCAACGCACGTGATACCTACAAGTTTATCACATTTGGGGGGTTTAGGCAACATCGCCGGAGAGGGCGGGCTGACTGATGACGCGCTCTCCACTATCCATATCCCAACCGGCGCAATTCCTGCTCGTCCTGCCGCCAGCCTTTGCGCACCTTGACCCACAGGTCGAGATAGATCTGGCCGCCGACCATGCGCTCGATCCCCTGCCGCGCTGCCGCCCCGATCTGGCGCACCATGCGTCCGCCGCGCCCGACGATGACGCCTTTCTGTGAATTTCTTTCCACAAAGATGCTGGCCGCCACATAGGTCACGTCGTTCTCGCGCTCTTTGAACTCTTCCACGACGACGGCCACCGAGTGCGGCACCTCGTGATGGGTGTAGTGCAGCACCTGCTCGCGGATCAATTCGGCGGCGATCTCGCGCATGGTCTGGTCGGTGACCTGGTCGCCGGGGTAGTAGCGCGGGCCTTCGGGGAGCGCCTCGACGATCCGGGCCAGCAGTTTGTCCAGGTTCTCTCCCTCGGTGGCGACGGTCATCATCCACTCGTGGTAATAGGGCGCGAGTTTCCAATACGCCTCGGTGTGCGGCTCGACCTGTTCCGGCGGCAAGAGATCCATCTTGTTGAGCACCAGGATGACGGGAGCGTCAGTCTGCTGCTCGATCAGTTCCGCGATCATCCGATCCTCTTTGGTGGGCGGTTCCGAGATGTCCACCATGAACAACACCACGTCGGCGTCGGGGATGGCGCTGGCAGCGCTGGCGACCATCACCCGGCCCAACATGTGGCGAGGCCGGTGGAGGCCCGGCGTGTCCACAAAGATGATCTGCACATCCTCGCGGGTGAGGATGCCCAGGACGCGGCTGCGGGTCGTCTGGGGCTTGGAGGAGACGATGGCCACCTTCTGCCCGATGAATTGGTTCATCAGCGTGGACTTGCCGACGTTGGGCCTCCCGATGACGGCGACAAAGCCGGAACGGTGGTCCGAGGGTATTTTGTCAAGGCTGTAAAATTCTGTTTCAGTCGTCATCGTGCTCTCTCTGGTACCAAGTATATTCCGGGCAGGCTCACCAACGTGACCGCCCCCTTCACGAGGACATTCGCCCAGAAAATGGACCACACTGTAGCAGTGGGCAACAGGCCGCCAAACGCTCCCCAGCAGAAAATCAGGCTGTCCAGCGGCACACTGACGGCGTTACTGACCAGCACCCGTACCCATTGGTAATGGCGCGTCACCCGCGTGACCCACAGGTGATAGACTTCGGTGTCGGTAAACTCGCTGACCAGCTCGGCGGCGATGGAGGCGACGACGATGCGCCAGACGGGGGTGAGCACGGCGGCGAACTCGCCCTGCAACGTCCAGGTGGGATCGGGAGGGAGCCAGGCGGCGAAGGCGAAGAGGCCCGCCATCACCAAATTGATCGCGGCGGCGGCGACGATGACGGCACGGGCGGCGGACCGTCCGAGCAGCTTGTGCACCAGGTCGCGCAGCGTGAAGGTGAAGGGGTACACAAACGTCCCGGCGTCTATGCTGAATCCCGCGACCAGCGCGATCTTGAGGCTGAGCACGTCGGAGAGCATCTGCGCGGCGATGTAGGCGGCGACAACGAGGACGCCGGTGGTGGTGAGCAAGGTTGCGTTGGTGGAGTGTTTCTGTTTCATAGCAGGATGTAGGTTGTTGGACAATCCGTCCTATAGTTTACCAGACAAGTGCATCGAGGCCCAGGGCGAAACTGGTGGCCTGGTTAACTTGTTCCATTCTTTCTGGTGACAGATAAGCGATGAGGGAGCCAAGCCTGGACTTGGGAACAGTTTGAATGTTGTCCAAGTTCGCCGCGCAGGCGGTCAATAGACCATCTTCAGGGGTTAAAAGGACCTCAGATGGAATGTCACGGATGGTCGTAGTGATGGGAGCGACAGTTAGTGCGTTCAAGAACCCGATGGCCGAACTGCGGGTCAGGATCAGCACCGGGCGGCGTTTGTCCGGTGCTTTGAACGTATACCATCGTACCTCACCTCGTCTCATTGTTCACTCCAGAACTGCTCGTCCTCCCACACATCGAACTCGCCCGGCTCGACGGGATGTTGGGCGTATCCCTCCGCGTGCTGCTTCTCCATTGTGGTGATTCTATGCTGTCGTAGGGCGAGCCGCAATGCCTGACGAACGAAAGCAGAGCGGGTAGTATTCAAGGTTTGAATCACCCGATCAACTTCAATCAATAAAGGTTCGTCAATTGTCGTTTGAATTGTTTTCATCGTTCACCTCCTGGTTGTTGCTCAAACGTATACACTTCGCGTCAGAGAGTGGCCGTGCAGCCTATTACCCAGCGCAATGTTACGTCGTCTTTGACTCGGCGAGATCGCCAGATCACTTCCGCACACCTTACACAGCTCAACAAAAAGACTCGCTCCTGGATGGGAAACGAGCCTTTCCACCTTTCTGTTCCTCTGCCTCTTCCTGCTACTCCTCTTTTTCCCGCTGATGAGCCTCAATGATCTGTTGCGTCAGGTGCGCCGGTACCTGTTCGTAGCGATCGAACTCCATCGAAAAGATACCCCGGCCCTGAGTCAAGCTGCGCAGGTCGGTGGCATAGCGCTGTAACTCGGCCAGCGGCGCGCGCGCGGTGATGATACTCTTGCCGCCGCTCTGGTCCATGCCCAACACTTGCGCTCGCTTGGTGTTCAGGTCGCCCATGATATCGCCGGTGTACTCCTCCGGCACGGTAGCCGTCACCGTGTAGATCGGCTCCAGCAGCACCGGCCCGGCGGCCAGCATCACCTTCTTGAACGCCTCTCGCCCGGCGATCTGGAAGGCGATGTCCTTCGAGTCTACCGGGTGCTCCTTGCCATCATAGACCGCTGCCTTGACGTCGACCACCGAGTAGCCGGCGATCACGCCCTGGTCCATCGCCTGCTTGATGCCCTTTTCGATGGAGCTTTCATAGGAGCGCGAAACGGCCATTCCCCGGATCTCCCACTCGTATTCGAAACCGCTGCCCGGAGGCAGTGGCTCCAGTCGCAGATGCACCTCGGCGAACTGGCCCGCGCCGCCGGTCTGTTTCTTGTGCCGGTACTGGTCGCCATACGTGCGGGTGATCGTCTCCCGGTAGGGCACCTTGGGCGTCGCGGTCTCGACTCCCACGTCGAATCGGTTCGCCATACGCTGGATGGCGATATCCACGTGAGCCTGTCCCATTCCCTCAAGGATCATCTCCTTCGTGCTGAGTTCCTGACGCCAGCGCAGGGTGGGATCCTCCTCGCAGATGCGCGTCATCGTCGGCCCGAGTTTGGCCTGGTCGGCTTTGCTCTGGGGGCTGACGGCTACGCTAAAGAGGGGAGCGGGAAAAATTGGCCCCGGTAAGGTCACAGCGTGCGCCTTGTCTGCACACAGCGTATCGCCGGTGAGCGTATCGGCGAGTTTGGCCACCCCACCGATGTCGCCGGCGTGCAGGCGCGGGATCGCGATCTGCTCGTTGCCACGCATCACATAGAGCTGTCCCAGCCGCTCTTCTTTCTCGGCCCGGCTGTTGTAGACGCGGCTGTCCGATTCCAGCGTTCCACCATAGACACGGTAATAGGTCAGTTTGCCCACGTAGGGGTCGGCGGTCGTCTTAAAGACCAGCGCCGTCAGATTTTCCAGGACGGTGTCCCGATCTTCTGGGGAGGGGGCGTTGGCGATCAACGTATCCAGCAGCGCGTGGGTGCCCAGGTTCGCCGTCGCCGCCGCGACCAGAACCGGAACGACGGTTCCTTGCAAGATCGCAGCGCGCAACCCTTGCTCGATCTCCTCGTCGGTCAGCGGTTCCCCTTCCAGGTATTTCATGATCAGTTCGTCGTCCCCCTCGGCGGCGGCTTCGATCAACTGCATGCGGGCTTCTTCCACTTGATCGGCCATGTCGTCGGGGATCTCGGCGGCTTTTCCTTCCTCACCCATCCGCGCCTGCATCTTGACCAGATCCACCACGCCTTTGAACTCTTCCCCTACGCCGATGGGAAGATTGATGAGGACAAAGTTATGCTCGAACGTTTCTCGCAGCGCCTCCAGCGAGCGCTCCAGGCTGGCGTTCTCCCGGTTCATCTTGTTGATCACGACCATGCGAGGCAGTTCTTGCTCATCGGCATAGTCCCAGACCAACTCTGTGCCCACCTCTACGCCCGATACAGCGTCCACCAGGATCAAGGCCAGGTCGGCCACCCGCACCGCGCTCTTGACCTCGCCGACAAAATCGGTGTAGCCGGGGGTATCCAGCACGTTGATCTTGTGTCCTCGCCACTCGACGGGGACGATGGAGAGATTGAGCGAGATCGTGCGGCTCTTTTCCTCGTCGTCAAAGTCGGCGACGGTGGTGCCATCCTCGACCCGCCCCATGCGGTTGATCGCGCCGCTGGTGAAAAGCATCGCCTCGGCCAGCGAGGTCTTGCCCGCGCTCCCGTGTCCGAGCAGAACGACGTTCCGTAATTGCTTGGTTTGATACTCTTTCATAGAAATTGTGACTCCCTTTCAGTTTTCATCTGGGTGCTCGATAATCTGGATGGCCAGTGTGTGGATTCCCGTGGCGGTTTGCAAGGCGGCCCTGGTTTCGCCCAGCGACGGCTCGATCGCGGCCTCGTAGCGTGCCTCGACGGCAAAAGGCGTCAACAGGATAACGTCTTCGTTCCAGGTTTCGATTTCCGGAACGAGCGGCTTGACGAACTCGAGAAGTTCCTCCAGGTCCGATTGCCACGGATATTCCACAGCGTGCCAGGCCAATAATGCCCTCAAGCTCTTTTCCGCTGCCTGTTGCGCGTGGAAGCAGACCATGTCGAACGCCTGGCCGGTCGTGATTGTGGCGCGGGCGGCCACCAGATCGTGCCTGGCCTTGTTCAACAGACCCAGAGCAAGTTCACGTGGATCCTTCATAGAGCATTTCCCTTTATATGATTCAATTCTCCCTATTCTAAACGAGAATGAGCTAACTGTCAATCGGGTTTTCTGTAAAGTAGACGTTCACTCGCGGGAGAGAAAGGCCAACGCAACGATCACCGCTGCACCGATACCCACCAGCGCCAAAAGCTTGTGCCACGGCGACGCGACCAGCCCCAACAATCCAAACAGAGTGCAGATGCCCCAGTAGAGAAGCACGATCGTTCGCTGCGACAATCCCAGGTCGAGCAGGCGGAAGTGGAGGTGGCCCCGGTCGGCCTGGGTGGGGGAGCGGCGGTGGCGCAGGCGGTCAAAGATCTGCCAGGCCACGTCCACGACCGGCAGCGCCATCACCATCAGTAGCGTAGCCGTCCGTCCACCCGCGATGAGTCCCAGGCCACCCAGCGCGTAGCCCAGGAAGAACGTCCCCGCGCTGCCGAGAAAGACGCGCGCCGGAGCAAAATTAAATGGCAAAAAGCCCAATAGCGCCCCCAACAGCGCCAGCGGCAGCAGCGCCACGCTCGATTGCCCAACGCGGTGCATGTGGATCGCCAGCACCAGGGAGAGAATGGCGCCCACTCCGGCGGCGAGCCCGTCCAACCCATCCAGCCAGTTGACGGTGTTCATCATCCCGACGATCCACAAGATGGTCAGCGGGACATAGACCCAGGCTCCCCAGGGATAGGCGTCCAGTGCCACCATGCCGAAGAAGGGCAGGGTGAAGCGTTCGAGCCAGAGCAGCGTGGCGAGAGCGACCAGCGAGAGGACGAGCTGGAAGGCAAGCTGGAGCGCCGGAGACAGATCGAATTTGTCGTCGAGAAGCCCAAAGAGAAAAGCGCCCAACCCGCCGATCAAAAGGCCGTTCAGACGGGTGAGATCGTTGTCGTGGTAGCCAGCGGTGAGAACACCGCGCCACGCCGCCAGGCCGACGGCGGCAGCGAACGCCACAAAAACCGCCACGCCACCCAGCCGGGACACCGTACCCTCGTGACTTCGGCGACCTCCGGGCCGGTCCGCGATGTCCAGCCAGCGACCCAAGCGACCGGCGAGGGGAGCGAGCAAGGCCGCCAGGCCGAGTGAGGTGATAAAGATAAGACCGTACTGACGAACCATTACCCCGTGCCGAAGAGCCGGTTTCCCGCGTTGCCCAGGCCCGGTACGATCAACCCCGCCTCGTTCAACTCGTTGTCCACGGCGGCCAGGTAGAGCGGTACGTCGGGGTGGGCCGTGGTCAATCGTTGTACACCTTTGACCGCTGCGATGACGCCGACGAACTTGATGCGCCTGGCTCCCCACCGCTTGAGCATGTCCACTGCCGCCACCGCCGAGCCGCCCGTCGCCAGCATCGGGTCGAGGATCAGGCAGAGATCCACGGTCGGGCTGACGGGCAGGCGACTGTAGTACTCCATGGGTTCCAGCGTCCGCTCGTCGCGGCGGAGGCCGATGTGCCACACCTCGGCGTTGGGCATCATGCTCCAGATCCCCTCCACCATTCCCAGTCCGGCGCGCAGGATGGGGACCAGCCCGACGAGCTCTTTCAACCGGTCGCCGTCCGCCTGCCCCATCGGCGTGACGACGGTTACCTCTTCCGTCGCTAGGTCGGCTGTGGCCTCGTAAGCGATCAAAATAGCGATCTCTCGCAGCAGTTCGCGGAATTTCTTGGGATCCGTGCGCTGGTCGCGCAGCAGAACCATTTTGTGCTGCACCAGTGGATGCGTCGAGATATGTACTTGCGACGTCACAGTTCACCTCCTGGCGAATTTGGGATTTTGGATCTGGGATTTGCGATTAAATTGTACCTCTGAGCACCGGGTTTGTCAAAGGCGCATTTCCCATCTTGGACACTTGTTGTATAATACTCCTTGGAATGAACAAGCGTATTATCTCACCCCAGCCCGAAGAAGACGATATCGTCCTGGATCAGACGATACGCCCGCAGCGATTGAACGAGTTGATCAATCAGGATCACGTGCGAGAGAACCTCTCGATTCTGATCGAGGCAGCCAGGCAGCGCGAAGAGGCACTCGATCACGTGTTGCTCTACGGCCCGCCGGGCCTGGGAAAGTGTATTACTTCTGACAGTTATATTCTGACCGAAGGAGGCTGGACAGAGTTCTCAGCCTTGATCCCATCAGATATCGCTGAAGGTGAATACGTACCCCATCAGACCTGTCTTTATGGATTAGAGGGTCTCGAACACGCCTCTCACGTGTACAGTGGTGGAGTCAAAGATACCATTCATCTGGAAACACGCTCTGGCTTTGCTATCGAAGGCACTCCCAATCACCCCATCGTAGTCGCTACCCCCGATGGCCCTCAATGGAAACGGCTTGACCAAGTCACCTGCGACGATTGGGTGGCCATTGCACGGGGTATGCAAATATGGGGTTCTCCCCAGTCCGTGCAATACCAGATCACTGTACCTGGCGGAGAGCAGCGTCGCACAATTCTGGAAAGAGAGGTGCGTTTCGTCCACCAGGCGCTGTCCGAGCGCCTGGGACGCCCTCCGTGCGCCTCTGAACTGCGCTATGCTTGCCGTGCTGACAACAGTCCTTCCTCGCCACTCGCGGCACAGCGCATCGGTCTATCGTTCAGCGACGGGCGTCGTATGCTCACACAGCAGATTGAGATTCAAGTCCCTTCAGAGATCTATATCTCGAACGGCTACTCATTCCCGACAACGATCACTCCTCAAGTAGCCTACCTGGTTGGCTTGATCATTGGAGACGGTCATTTTGAGAGCAGGCAAGAGAACTTTGGCGCTTGCCGTATTCATAACTGTGACGATGAATTATTAGGCGCAGTTCAAGCGCTCTGTCATAATCTCTTTAATTACAAAGCATCCATTAAACGATATAATGGGCGAACACCTTTCGTTCCATTGCCTCAAAACATCGGGCGATTCTTCCTGCATATCGGACTCCAAGCGGTAACTGCGGAACACAAGAAGATACCGGCGGCGATTTTACACAGCCCAGCCCCCGTCGTAGCAATGTGTCTGCGCGGTTTATTCGATAGTGATGGCAACGTCTGGCCTGAAGGATACGTCGAATTCAGTTCCAGTTCGTGCAAACTCGTTATCCAGGTTCAGTTGCTGTTGGCCAACTTTGGTATCATTGCCCATCGCAGTCAAAAGGACGCGGACGGTAAGCCACACTACAGTTTATTCATTGGTGGTCAGGATGCGGAATTGTTTCACGAACACATAGGATTTGGACTGAGTTGCAAGCGTCAACGCGCATCTGGGAACGGGAAGCATCCTCTACCGAGAGGAACATCCCGTAGCGAAATTGTACCCCAGGTCCACCAGGCGCTGCGGGCCATCATCAAAAAAACTGCCCCTCACTCTCGCGCCCTTTACAGGCGACTGGATCACGTCCGTAGTGGAGATCGTAATTTCTCACGACGCATTATTCAAGAGTACTTGGAATTACTTGGTCCGAAAGTGCACACTCTACCTGAGATGCAGGTCGTGGATGCTCTGCGAGACCCGAAAATATACTGGGATCGAGTGGCTGTTATTCGACCAGGCCAGGCGCGGGTGTATGATTTCTGTGTACCCGGCACTCACTCCTTTGTGGCAAATGGTTTTTACAATCACAACACCACGCTGGCGCACGTCACCGCCAACGAGATGGAAGTGCCCATCCGCGTGACCTCTGGGCCGGCCATCGAGCGCGCCGGTGACCTGGCCGCCATCCTGAGTAACCTGCGCGAAAAAGAGGTACTCTTCATTGATGAGGTACATCGCCTGGGCCGGGCCGTTGAGGAGATTCTCTATCCGGCGATGGAGGATTTCGCGCTCGATTTCGTCATCGGCAAGGGGCCGAGCGCACGCTCGATCCGGCTCAATCTGCCCCGCTTCACCGTCGTGGGGGCCACCACCCGCCTGGCGCTGCTGACCGCCCCTCTGCGGACTCGCTTCGGTGCGATCTTTCGCGTCGACTTTTACGACCAGGAGGCGCTGGAGGCCATCGTGCGTCGCACCGCGTGGGTGCTGGAGGTGGAGATAGACGACGCGGGAACGGCAGAGATCGCCCAACGCGGTCGGGGCACGCCCCGGGTGGTGAACCGGCTGCTCCGGCGCGTGCGCGATTTCGCCCAGGTGCGCGCCGATGGGCGCATCACGGCACAGGTGGCCCGCGACGCCCTGGATTTGCTGGAAGTGGACAAGCGCGGGTTGGACGATCTGGACCGGCAAGTGCTGCACACCATCATCGAGAAATTCAGCGGCGGCCCCGTGGGCCTGGAGACCATCGCCGCCGCCGTGAGCGAGGAGCCTGACACGATCATGGATGTGATCGAACCGTACCTGCTGCGGCTGGGCTTTCTCGACCGCACGCCCCGAGGCCGAGTCGCCACGGTGCGGGCCTATGAGCACCTGGATTTACCCTACGACAGGACAGAGCAACCGCGGTTATTGTGAGGGCGCGATGAACGGATTGGGGACAGTGGGCAAATTGTTGATGATCGCAGGCGTTGCGATGGTCTTGCTCGGCGGGGCACTGTGGCTATTTTCCAGGGTGGACTTTTTCGGTCGCTTGCCGGGCGACATCCGCATCGAAAGGCCGGGCTTTACCTGCTTGATCCCGCTGGCAAGCTCGGTCATCCTCAGTATTCTGCTGACGATCTTGCTTAACATCATTGTGCGATTATTGAATCGCTAGGAACGGCGCCGTGTCATACAAAGAGGACTATTACCTATTTCTGCGCGTGTTAGCCTCCCACGTGGATTGGGAAGCATTGCCTCTTTATCTCCAAGATGACATTGACAACATGCTGGCTAAAGAAGGAGAGCTCCCCCCCCGTGCTCTCCTGGCTCAAGAGCAGAAATGATGGCTTACATAAAAGGAGGTCGATGATTCAATAAAGACACTCCCATCCCTTGACGCTCATGCCCACCTCGACCCGGAGCGAACTTTGGATGAGCTGGCGGATTCGGGCGCGGTCCTGGCCATGACGTTATCGCTTGACGAGGCGGCCCTGGTCATCGATCGATATGAACCCCAAATCACATGGGGCGTGGGATGTCACCCGCGCAAACTCAAGCCCCAGGAATCCTTCGACGCGGAACGGTTTGGCGAGCTGGTAGAGCGGACTGCCATCGTCGGTGAGATCGGATTGGATACCGGGTCGCGTGTGCCGCTGGAGCTGCAACTCCAGACGTTCAGGCAAGCACTGGCAGTCGTGGCCGAACTCCCTCGGCTGGTCAGTATTCACAGCTACCGCGCGACCGGGTTGGTGCTCGAGGAGTTGCGGCAAAGGCCGATTGCTGTACCCGTTCTTCATTGGTGGACCGGGAGCGCAAAGGAGACCCAAGAGGCGGTGTCTCTGGGGTGCTACTTCTCCATCCATTCAGCCGTCGCTCGACACTCCAAGTTTCGCACGCGGGTGCCGCCTGAGCGTCTGCTCGTCGAAAGCGATCATGGCTACCGCGATCCACCCGCCGCTATTCCTTGTCGGGTTGAGTGGGTGGAGCACCTGGTCGGTCAACAGCTAGGGCTTGATGTGAAGGACGTCCGACGTCTTGCCTGGCGGAATCTCGCGACGATCATTCGTGAGACAGACACCCAGAAATTGCTGCCCAAGCCGCTTGCGACGATCCTGGCGGAAGTGGAACTGGACATTGAGGATAATTGCTAAAAGATTGGTTGGACCGCGCAAAGGAGGAATCACATGGCACATTCAGAGCCGTCACTAGATCAAGCTCGCCTGCGAGAAACACTCATTACAGTGCTCGATCATGCTACGCCCGCCCGTACCCACGTTGAATATCGCCTGGTGGGCACTGGGGCCGCGTTACTGCACGGAGTTGAGGTACCGACCGCTGACGTGGACATCCTGGTCAGACGAAGAGAGGACGTCGATGCATTCGGCGCGGCTCTATCATCGTTCAGATGTCTGTCGGCTCCCGCTTGGTTGCCAGAAACCAGGCAGTACTATGGCAACTATGACGTTCATGGAGTCGAGGTTGAGTTCAGCACTGTGGAGATTGAATCGGAAGCGGACATTATGGAGACCTTCGGACGCGGCCCCTGGGATCGCTTCGTCCCGATTCCCTGTGGGCCTCACACGGTGCCCACAGTGGCGCTCGAACTGCGCTTGATCACCGAGCTTTTCCGCGACCGTCCCGACAGATCCCAGCCGATCCTACGATATATGCAAGTTCACGGCTGCGATATTGATTTCGTACAGCGAGGAATGGAGGCTATGGGACTCGCGCAAGATGTGCGGGAGGATGTGCTCAACCAAATCGAGGCCAGCTAGGCTCGCGAGGCACGAAAACCTCGGTCACATTGTTGAAAGAGGAGAGTCAGAAAATGTCTACACTTTTGAACAAAGATCCGACAGTACCACCACTCATCCAGACGATTTTCGCCCGGCGTAGTATCCGCAAGTATGCGGGCGAGCCGGTCAGTGAGACAGATGTCAAGACGTTGCTGGAGGCGGCGATGGCTGCCCCTTCTTCGTCGAACCGCAAGCCGTGGCAGTTTGTCGTCGTGACCGAGCGGCAGACGTTGGATAGCCTGGCCGAGGCCCATCCTTACGGCAAGATGCTTTTCGAGGCGCCGCTGTGCATCGCCGTGTGTGGCGATCTTTCTATTTCAGAGCGCGTCTGGATACAGGACTGTTCTGCCGCTACCGAGAATCTGCTGCTGGCAGTGACCGCGCTGGGCCTCGGCGCAGTCTGG